>Ga0208425_1000005_pt1 | contig 96567 bp, 84 predicted proteins | sample DEB08_DNA_4_FD_185496 | JGI IMG/M metagenome (GOLD analysis project Ga0208425, IMG submission 185496) | Aqueous microbial communities from the Delaware River and Bay under freshwater to marine salinity gradient to study organic matter... | ecosystem: Environmental > Aquatic > Marine > Coastal ...
TTCGTCTTGGTCAAAATTTGGATAAAGACTTGAAAAAATAGAATTAAATGAGATGGAAATTCTTTTATTCATAGTCTTATTCTACAGATAGTTATAAGCCTTGATATATAGTTTTTGGGAGTTTTGGGACTCCATAACCCCTTTTGAAACTGCAGATTTGCAGAAATTAGTTAATTATAATTTTAATATGCCAGATAGGGACAATACTTATTCAACTAATCAAATAAGAAAAATTTCACAATGCCATAGTTCTCTTGGCACTAAAACACGAGTTGCTAGTCCAAAACTAGATAGATGGAAAGATCTCAATAAAGCAATTGTTGACTGGATAAATAATGATGCACTCGAGGAAACATCTGTAAAAATCGCAGAGGAAAATAATTTCCAATTTTATGATTCAATCCAGAAACGAATATTGTCTGACTTGTTTAGTAGGTTTAGAACAATCTACCCAAAAAAAGACTATAAATTTGAACACGAATATCTAGTTAAAGAAGCAGTAAAAAAACTTAATGGTGAAGAGTATGGACTAACAACCCATTTTGCTTATGAATTTGAAGATGAAAATCAATTTGAATATATCAGACTAAAAACTGCTCATGACCCAGAACCTGAATTGATTGATAGAGCAATAATTACAAAGCTAAGGGCTGAAAATGAAGAGTTTTATACTGCCGCAATTGAGCTGGATGATTTAATTGAGATTGAACAAGTTGAAAATCCAGATGAAATTATCAATGAATATTTTACTATTTTAGAAGAGTATCTTACTAACAGGAAAAAACGCACTCCAGGAAGGCAATGTGATTATTGCGATCAAGTCTCTAGATGTGGTCAGTTTCCCTTAATTAATGCTGACAAAATAACTAATCGTGTCAGAGAAGTAAAGATATCAAAAACTAATTTAGTAAAACTGTCGAACTGTGAACGAAGAACCGCATGGAACGTACAGTATGGCTTACCCAGGGAAGACTATATTGAATTTGAGTCAGAATCTGACGGAACTAAGTTTCATAATTTTTCACAGAAACTCTTGGTAAATAACAACAATTTTTTAGAAAAAGAAAACATAGAAACCTTTAATCAATTAACAAACCAGGAAGATGAAGTAACTCGTGAACTATTATTTCTGAAATACCAACAACTTGTTTCAAAATTAAAAAATTATAAAGATTTAAAAATTAAAGAATCAGAATACATACTTGGCTTTACATGCATCGCAGAAGGTAAGGGCTTAAGGAATGGTAAAGTTATTGATCAGAAAGTTGCAACAATTTTTACAGGAAAATCTGATTTGGCTGGAAGAGTAGGGGACACCCCAATAATTATTGAATTAAAAACTCGTCAAGAAATACCAGAAGATGCTTTAGAAGCTCAATTATATGCACTTGGAGCTTCACAGTTAATGAAATCTGAGAAGGAAATAATAGTTTTACATATTTATGTATCAGATCATGACGCAACAATCAAAGAAAGAAAGTTTGGGTCTAGTGAGCTCGAATCTGCAAAAGCAAAGTTTGATGACTTAGCAAAAAAGTCAGCATCATGGATACCTTATGATGCATTAAGTCCAAAATACAGCATTGGCAACTGGTGTGAGGTTTGTGAATTTAAAAGTACTTGTTTAGAAAATAGATAACTATCTCTTTAGACACAAACAAATATATAATAAATTAGATGGACTTATCTAAAACACCTTTACAACTTGTTCAACAGGTTTATACAAACCTTGAAAAAAATATAGCCAATCTTAGAGCCAGAAAATCAGATTCCCTCACGCTAGCTGAAAAAATATTATATGGTCACTCGAGAAATGTTGATGAGATTTCATTAAACAGAGGTGAAGATTTTGGTGATTTTTTACCTGATAGGGTTGCTATGCAAGATGCAACAGCTCAAATGGCTCTGCTGCAATTTATGCAAGCAGACCTTCCTGAAACAGCAGTTCCCACAACAGTACATTGTGACCATCTTATACAGGCATACCAAGGTGCAAATAGTGATCTTCAAGTTGCAAATAAAACACATAAAGAAGTTTTTGACTTCTTAAGAACTGCATCTGAAAAATTTAATATTGGTTTTTGGGGACCAGGTGCAGGAATTATACATCAAGTTGTTTTAGAACAATACGCATTTCCTGGTGGGATGATGATAGGAACTGATAGCCACACTCCTAATGCTGGTGGTTTGAGTATGGTAGCTATAGGAGTTGGCGGAGCAGATGCAGTTGATGTTATGGCGGGAATGCCTTTTAATACCAAAATCCCAAAACTTATTGGAGTCAAACTTGATGGCTCATTAAGTGGATGGACATCACCTAAAGACATTATCTTAAAGGTTGCAGAAATTTTAACCGTAAAAGGTGGTACAAATGCAATTGTTGAATATTTTGGGGAAGGAACAAAAACAATTTCAACTACTGGAAAAGCAACAATTACTAATATGGGTGCTGAAATAGGAGCTACTTGTTCCATTTTTCCTTTTGATGAAAAAGGAGAACAGTATTTACTAGCAACTGGAAGATCAGATATTGCCAATTTAGCTAAAGACAATATGCATTTACTTACTGCTGATAGTGAAGTAATTGAACGTCCAAATGATTACTTTGATCAAGTTATTGAAATAAACCTAGACACTTTAGAACCCCATATTGTAGGTCCTCACACACCTGATCTTGCTAGACCTGTATCAAAGTTAAAAGATGATGCTACTGAGAATAATTATCCAACCACTATCTCCAGTGCATTAATTGGATCTTGTACAAATTCTTCTTACGAGGATATTGGTCGAGCAGCTTTTATTGCACGTGAGGCTGCAAAGAAAGGATTGAAATCCAAGGTCCCTTTAATGGTAACGCCAGGTTCAGAAATTACTAGAGCAACAATTGAACGTGACGGTTATTTAAAAGACTTAGAATCAATTGGAGCAACCGTACTTGCAAACGCATGTGGACCTTGTATTGGGCAATGGAAGAGAGATGACATTAAAGAAGGAGAAAGTAACTCTATAGTTTCATCTTACAATAGAAATTTCCCAGCTAGAAACGATGGGAATAAAGAAACACTATCATTTATTGGATCTCCTGAATCTGTAATTGGATTGGCATTAGGTGGTTCCTTAGAATTCGATTTCATGAATGACTTGCTTATTAATGAGCTTGGGGAGGAAGTAAAGCTTTCTCCACCTTATGCGGATGAGCTACCTTCTGATGGCTTCTCTAATACCTTGGAAGGTTTTGTTCAGCCAAATCAAGATATAGATGTTGAAGTAGTTATTAATCCTGAATCTGAAAGACTTCAAGTATTAACACCATTTGAAAAATTTAATTCCAAAAACTATATAGAAATGACAGTATTTATGAAAGCTGTTGGTAAATGCACCACAGATCACATTTCACCTGCCGGAAAATGGTTACGATTTAGAGGACATTTAGAAAATATATCGCAAAATTTATTTATTGGTGTTAACAATGCTTTTACAGATGAATCGGGTACAGGCATAAATATTTTTAAAGATGAGATAATGCCATTGCCTGATTTGGCTAAAAGTTATCATGAAAATAATATAAATTGGATCGCAATTGGAGATGAAAATTATGGTGAAGGTTCATCACGCGAACATGCAGCTATGGAACCAAGATTCAGAGGTTGCAAAGTAGTACTTGTTAAAAGCTTTGCAAGAATTCATGAAGCAAATCTCAAAAAGCAAGGTGTTTTGCCCTTAACCTTTAACGATAAGTCGGATTATGAGAAAATTAATCAAAAAGACAAAATTACTATTGAAAATCTTGAAAATATAAGACCAGGTGAACCGATAAATATATTAATTACTAAAGAAGATGGCTCTACATTTGATATTGTTGCTCTACATTCTTTATCTGATGAGCAAATCAAATGGTTTTTTAGTGGCTCTGCTTTAAATTATATAAAAGCAAATTAATGGATAATCTCTCAGAGCAAATCAAAAGCCTTAGGAATGAATATAGTGATCTCGATTTATTACTAGAAGACTTAAGTAAAAATCCAATTCAACAATTTAGAAAATGGTTGGATGAAGCAATTGAGACAAAAATTTACGAGCCGAATGCTATGGTTTTGGCAACTTCAAATAATGAAATGCCTAGATCTAGGTACGTACTGTTTAAAAATATTATTGAGGATAAGATAATATTTCATACTCATTATGAAAGCCCTAAAGCTTTGGAAATATTTTCAAACCCAAATGTTTCTGGAATATTTTATTGGGCAGAAATACATCGACAGGTAAGGTTCCAAGGTATTGCAAAAAAGGCAAGTTCCAAAATATCTGATGAATACTTTGCTTCACGACCTAGGGGAGGTCAACTAAGTGCTTGGGCTTCATATCAAAGTCGTCTTATATCCAGCCGGGATGATGTTACAAAAAAAATAGACGAGTTAAATGAAAAATATAAAAATCAAGAAATCCCAAGACCTGATTTCTGGGGTGGATTTGAGATAGACATTCAGTATTGGGAATTTTGGCAAGGTAGGAGAAATAGAACACATGATAGATTTTGTTATACTCAGAACAACAGCGGTTGGGAAATAGAGAGGATGTCGCCATAATGCGAAATATAAAAGTCACTAAAAATTTTATAAACTCTGCAGAAAACTCAGTTCTCTATGAATCAGGCAACACAAAAGTTTTAGTTACTGTGTCAGTCTCAACCCGGGTACCTGATTGGCTACTTAACTCAGAAAAGGGTTGGGTAACTGCAGAATACAATATGTTACCTGGCTCTTCAGGTAATAGAATTTCAAGAAAATCTTTTGAAGGAGGAAGGTCAAAAGAAATATCAAGATTAATAGGAAGATCTCTTCGCGCTGTGTGCAACCTAGGAATTATAAATGGCTACTCTTTTACAGTCGATTGTGATGTACTAGAAGCTGACGGAGGCACTCGTACCGCCTCTATAAATGGTGCATGGATATCACTAAATGACACATTTAATCAAATGGTTAATGACAAAAAGTTAGTCCAAAATCCATTGACTAGCAAACTTGGTGCAATATCAGTTGGCATAGTTGGAGGAGAGCTCATTGCAGATTTAGATTACGAAAAAGACTCAAATGCAGATGTTGATTTAAATTTAGTTCTTGATGAAAAGTTTCAAATATTAGAAATACAAGGTACAGCTGAAGGAAATCCATTTTCAAAAACTAATCTTGATGATTTATTTGATTTAGCAAAGGAATGTGTACAGGAAATATTTACGGTACAAGGCTAGAAAGTATGGAAATACTTTTAGCTACAAATAATAAAAATAAACAAACAGAATTAGTTGATATTTTCCTTAAACACTCTTCAAGACACAGATTACAATTTCCAAATAAAAAATTAGAAGTTATTGAAGACAAACTATCTATTGAAGAAAATGCGCAAAAAAAAGCATTCGAGTATTTTATAGAATTTAACAAGCCTGTCATCTCTGATGATTCAGGCCTATTTGTAAATAGTCTTAATGGAGATCCAGGTGTTTATTCATCTAGATTTGCGGGGGAGCATGCTAGTGATTTAGAAAATAATCAAAAACTTATAGAGTTGTTATTAAACTCTGTAGATCGTTCTGCAATTTTTAGAACAGTACTTTGTTTTTATGATGGAAAACAAATTCTTCATGCAACTGGAGAACTTCATGGAGAAATAATCCTTTCACCAAGAGGTTTAAATGGTTTTGGATACGATCCTATATTTGAAGTAAATGGAAAAACACTTGCAGAAATGACCCTAGAAGAAAAATCAGAAATTAGTCATAGGAAAAATGCTTCAATTAAAATGGTTAAGTTGTTAAATGAAAAATAAAAATATTCTAAAACTATTTATATTCTTTATTATTTTTGCTGGCTGCGAGGTTAAGTGGGATATGGAGATTGCTTTTGATGATGATTTCTCAGGAAGCTACTCAATTGCTGTGCTTATAGACCAAGAAGCACAAATGTATGCTGTAGAAACAGGCCAGTCTGCAATTGGAGGTTTAGATTCTATTTTGTCTAATTTACCACAAGGCTTTGGTTCAAGTGTATATCAAGAAGGTGATTTTCTTGGGGTTCTAATAAGAAACGATTTTGAGGATACCGAAGATTTACTTGAGCAATTCGAACAATTAAAAGCTGAACAAAATACGGCATTATTATTACTTCCCATAGAGAGTATCAATTTTCAAGATAGTGAGGATGAATTTCAAATAAAAGGTACATTTGCGGAAATATTTGTAACCGATGAGGAGAACCTAGAGGGATTTAAAAGAATTTTTGATGGTCAGTTGTCATTATCAGTTCCTGGAAATATTAAAGAGCCAAAACTTAACGATATAGTTGAAAATACAATAGTTTTTGAAAATGATGGCCTTTCTCTTAAAACTTTTGAATTAGTGACTCAAACGGAATCATTTTGGAATATCCAGACTATTATTTTAATTTTAATTTTGACTCTTGTTGCTGTAATTATTGTTAGACAATATCTAAAAAAGAACTAACATTGTCACAATGAAAAAAATTATAATTATTATTTAGGAGCAACGTTTTAAGCGTTGTTGCCCTTGCGTTGCAGGGGTTTTTTTTTAGATTATGAAAATTGATATATTTGATACGACTTTAAGAGATGGTTTCCAGCAAGAGGGGATATCCCCATCTGTAAAGGATAAGTTAGCAATTGCGAAGCTAATTGATGAATTGGGAGTTTCCTTCATTGAAGGCGGTTGGCCTGGTGCCTCTCCAAAAGAAGAGGAGTTTTTTTTAAAAGCCAAAGAAGAGTTAGATCTTAAGAATTCTAAGCTAGTTAGCTTTGGTTCAACTAGAAAATTGAATATTGCAGTTGAAGATGATCCTCAAGTGAAAGCACTTATTGATTCGGGAACCGATTATGTATGTATTGTTGGAAAATCTTCTAAACTTCATATTACAAAAGCTCTCCAGACAGACGTACCCAATGCAATTGATATGGCAGTTGATACGATTAAGTATTTAAAATCTAAAAATAAAAAAGTTTTTTTTGACGCGGAACATTTTTTTGATGGGTACAAGGAAGATTCAAAGACTAGTTTAGAAATATTAGATTCCGTTATTCAATCTGGTGTTGATTGTTTTATATTTTGCGATACTAATGGTGGGACACTCCCAGATGAAGTCCACATGATACTTTCTGAAGTTTTAAATCAGTATCCAGAATCAAAATTCGGTGTGCATTTTCAAAATGATAATGGCTGTGCTGTTGCAAATTCTATGGTTGCTGTTGAGCTAGGTGTAGATCACGTTCAAGGCACAATTAATGGATATGGTGAGAGAACTGGTAATGCTGATCTATGTACTTTAATACCGAATTTATCCTTGAAAAAAACTTATGAAACTATATCAGAAGATTCACTTTCTAAACTTACCCAAATTGCAAACCATATCGCAGAACTTGTTAATGTAGCTATAGATTCAAGACATCCTTATGTGGGGTCATCAGCATTTACTCATAAAGCAGGGCTTCATGCTTCAGGAATGGCTAAGGATAATGTACTCTATGAACACATCGATTCTTCCAAAGTTGGTAATTTCACTCGAACTACAGTTTCAGAGTTAGCGGGAAGAGCTAGTGTTATCACAAAAGCTCAAGAGTTCGGCTTAGCTCTTAATAATGAAGAAGCAAAAAAACTTATTGAAAGTGTCCAGAATTTAGAACATGAAGGTTTTCAATTTGAGGCTGCTGATGCCTCACTGTTTATTTTAATGAACACTATTAAGGGTGTAGTTCCAAACTATTTTAGTTTTGAAAGTTTTCGAGTATTTTCTGAACGAAGAAATTCAGAAAATGTTGTATCTGAAGCAGTTTGTAAAATTTCAGTAAAAGATAATAGATATGTCAAAACAGGTGAAGGAGTAGGCCCTGTTGATGCTCTTAGTAAAGCTTTAAAATCAGCATTAGAAAATGACTTTGAGAGAATTAACGAAGTAAAATTAATTGACTATAAGGTCAGAATCATTGATTCATCTGATGGTACTGAGGCTAAAACAAGAGTTTTAATTGAGTTTACTGATGGAACTAAGCAGTGGAGTACCATCGGTGTACATGAAAATATAATTAATGCTTCTTGGAATGCTTTATGTGACGGATTTAATTACTATTTTATGACTTCTTAAGTAGATTTTTACACCTTTAGATATATATACTATTTTTTAAGGGGAGACACATTGAACGATAAGATTGAAAATTTATTAGAAGAGAATAGAAAATTTAGCCCAAAAACAGAGCTAACACAGAATGCCAATGCAACTTCAGAATGGTTTGATGATGCAAATGAAAATCGTCTTGAGTTTTGGAAAAAACAAGCGCTTGAAAGAATTACATGGTTTAAAGAACCATCAGAAATTCTTGATGATTCAAATCCACCTTTTTTTAAATGGTTTAAAGATGGTGAACTAAATCTCTCTTACAACTGTCTCGATAGACATTTAGAAACTGATAGTGAGAGAGTTGCTTTTTATTGGGAAGGCGAGCCTGGTGATACGCAGGAAATAACTTATCAAGATTTATACGAGAGAGTTTGTAGGCTTTCGAATGCTTTAAAAAAATTAAATGTTAAAAAAGGAGATAGGGTTGCTATATACCTTGGAATGACACCAGAAATTGTCGTTGCTATGTTGGCCTGTGCAAGAATTGGCGCTGTTCATTCTGTAGTTTTTGGAGGCTTTTCATCTGAAGCACTAGCTGACAGAATAAATGATGCGAAAGCAAAACTTGTAATTACTGCAGATGGGGCTTGGAGAAGGGGAGATATTGTTCCTCTTAAAGATAATGTTGATGGCTCACTTGAATTAACTGATTACATTGACAATGTGATTGTTGTAAAAAGGACAAATCAAGACATCGAAATGAAACAGGGGAGAGATCACTGGTATCACGAAATTACAGAAAAAGAACAACCTGTTTGTGAACCGGAGATTATGAATGCAGAAGATATGCTCTATATTCTTTACACATCAGGAACAACTGCAAAACCAAAGGGAATTGTTCATACACAGGCAGGGTACTTAACAGGTGTAACAACTACTCATCATGAGGTTTTTGATATAAAAGACGATGATATTTACTGGTGTGCTGCTGATTGTGGATGGGTGACTGGACATAGTTATATTGTTTATGGACCTTTAGCAAATAAAGCAACAAGTGTTATGTACGAAGGCGCACCTAATGCACCAGATGAAAAACGCTTATGGAGCATAATTGAGAAATATAAAGTAAATATTTTTTACACTGCACCTACCGCTATCAGAGCATTCATGAAATGGGGAGTAGAACACCCACAAGCGCATGATTTGAGTTCTTTAAGAATATTAGGAACTGTAGGTGAACCAATTAATCCAGAAGCTTGGATGTGGTATCACGAAAATATTGGTGGAGAGCAGTGTGCAATAGTTGATACATGGTGGCAAACAGAAACTGGTTCAATCATGATTTCTCCATTACCTGGGGTAACAAGTACTAAGCCGGGTTCAGCTTGTGGTCCTCTTCCAGGAATTGAATCTGTAATCATAGATAATGATGGAAATGAAGTTGGAAAAGGTGAAGGAGGGTATCTTGCGGTAAAATCTCCTTGGCCTTCCATGTTAAGAACTGTTTATGGAGATGATCAGCGATATATTGAGACTTATTGGTCTCAACATGAAGGTCTCTATTTCGCAGGTGATGGAGCAAAGTATGACGATGAAGGTTATATTTGGCTACTTGGACGGGTAGATGATGTAATGAATATATCAGGCCATAGAATTTCTACTGCTGAAGTAGAAAGTGCTTTAGTTTCTCATGAGGCTGTAGCTGAAGCAGCTGTAATTGGTAGAAGTGATGAGATCACTGGTGAAGCTATTGCAGCGTTTGTTTCTTTAATAGGATCTGATGAGGGTAATGAAGATTTAATTGCAGATCTTAGACAACATGTAAGTGACAAAATCGGACCTATAGCTAAGCCAAAAAGTATTGTAATAACAGCTGATTTACCTAAAACTAGAAGTGGAAAAATCATGAGGAGACTTCTTAAGGATATTTCAGAAGAAAGAAAACTTGGAGATGTTACAACTTTAGCTAATGCAGATATCGTCTCAGAACTTCAAACTAGAGCATCGGACTCCGATGATGAATGAGAGAACTTTTAAGTGGAATCTTCCTAATGATGCAGTACAAAAGTTAGTAAGTTTAGATAAGAAGCAGCGAATTGATTTTTTTGCAAAACTTCCAATGGACAATGTTCCAATAGGAGCATTAATGGATTTTTCACGAATAACCATTGATGACAAAGGACAAGTTTCATTTTATATCACCCCTCAAGAATTTCATTACAATCCCCTTGGAACAGTACATGGAGGTCTAGCAGCAACCATCTTAGATTCATGTAATAGCATTTCAGCAAATTGTCAGCTAGACAGTGGATTTTTAACAATGACAACAGACATAAGAGTGAACTATTTAAGACCAATTACGGTTTCAACAGGTGAAGTAACAGCAACAGCTACAATTGAAAAAATTGGAAAAAAAGTGATTTTTGTAAATGGTTCACTATACGACAATAATGGAAAAATTTATGCTACTGCTAGTTCTACAGAACTTGTTGTAGAGGTACCAATAAACTAGCAAATCATAGTGCGGATGAGAGGAGTCGAACCTCCACGAGCAAAGCTCACTGGATCCTAAATCCAGCGCGTCTACCAGTTCCGCCACATCCGCTAAAATGTTGCGTGGGTCGCCGGGGACTTGAACCCCGAACCTGCGGATTAAGAGTCCGATGCTCTGCCAAATTGAGCTAGCGACCCCTTTTAAAGAATAACTTACATTATGATAGACAAGTATAAATTTTTTCTATTTATTCTTAAGAAAAACAAGTAACATAGAAAAATAATTAAGTTGCGGGCTGTGGCTCAGCTTGGCTAGAGCGCCTGCTTTGGGAGCAGGAGGTCGTGAGTTCGAATCTCACCAGCCCGACAAGACCTGCGGGTGTAGCTTAATGGCAAAGCTCCAGCCTTCCAAGCTGGCTATGAGGGTTCGATTCCCTTCACCCGCTCAAGTAGAGCTCTCGTAGCTCAAATGGATAGAGCAACAGACTTCTAATCTGTAGGTTATAGGTTCGAGTCCTATCGAGAGCGCTGTGGTGATCGTAGCTCAGTTCGGTTAGAGCGCCTGGTTGTGGTCCAGGAGGTCGCGGGTTCGAATCCCGTCGGTCACCCTCATTATTAGGAGATAAATGAAATATAAAGTAAAAAAAGTTGGAGATTTTGAAAATTCTATCGAAATCAATATTGATTTCGAAGATTTAGAATCTAAAAAAGAAGAAGCAATAGCAAAGATTAGTGGTTCATTAAAAGTTAAAGGATTTAGGCCAGGAAAAATACCCAAAAATATAGTCCTAAGAGAAGTCGGAGAAGATTATATTCTTGAAGAAGCAGTCGATCTTTATTTACCTGAACAGATTTTTGATATTCTACAAAAAGAGGAAATTAATCCAGCAGTAAGGCCTGTGGTCAAAGAGCTATCAAAAGAAAAGAAATCTTTTAAAGTAGATGTTCTTATAACTTTGTGGCCTACACTTTCAAAACTACCTAAATTAAATCAAACAGTTGAAGTTGAATCTATTACGCCAACTGAAGATGAAATAAATGAGCAAATTGAAAGAATAAAATTACAATTTGGAGAGGTGGAGAAAGTTGAAAGACCGTCAAAAGCTTCAGATTATTTGCTAGTAAATATCTCATCTATTGAAAATGGGATTGAAGTCAAAGAATTTAATTATCAAGATTATCTTTATGAACTAGGAAGTAATTTACTGACACCCTCAATGGATTCAAAATTAGAAGGTGTATCAAGTGGTGCAATAATTAAGTTTAATGATGACATACCCTCTCTGGGAAAAAGTAATGTAGAAATTACAGTTCTAGTAAAAGAGATAAAACAAAAAGTAATGCCTGAACTCACTGATGAGTGGGTTTCTTCAGTAACAGAGTTTGATACTGTAAAAGAGATGAATGAAGAATTGGTCAAAAATATTGAAGATGCTAAAAAACGTCAAGTAGCTAACCAATATCAAGGATTATTAACATCAAAGATAATTGATGAATCAAAACTTGAACTACCTGAGCAATTAATTATTGCTGAAATGGATAGTATTCTCCAAAACTTCATGAATGAATTGAAGCAAAATAATATAAAAATCGAAGACTATTTAAACATGACTGGACTTACTGAAGAAACGCTTCAAGAAGATTTAAAAAATCAAGCAACTCGAAATTTATCAATGGTTGTAATTTTAGATAAAGTTGCTGAGGAGGAAGAATTAAAACTTGATGAGAAAGAAGTTCAATATATTGATGAATATATTCAAAGTCTTGATGAAGGAGACCAGGTTCAAGCTGCAAGTCGTAGATTAAATTTAGAATCAGAATCCTTAAGAAACAAGGCAATGATCCATGTGCTTAAGCAAGGATTGTCTGTTGATGCAAATGGTGAAAAAGTATACCTACAAGATGTGTACAATCAAGAAGAAGAATTAAGAGAGGAAGAATAATATGAATGAAACACCTTCAAATTATGTAATCCCTACTGTTATAGAAAACACTAACAGGGGAGAGAGAGCTTTTGATATTTATTCAAGGCTTTTAAAAGATAGAATTATATTCTTAGGTACACCTATTGACGATGGTGTAGCAAATTCAATAATGGCCCAGTTGTTACACTTGGAATCTGAAGATCCAGATAAGGATATATTTATGTACATTAATTCACCAGGTGGATCAATAACATCATTGTTTACAATTTATGACACAATGAATTACATCAAACCAAATATATCAACTGTATGCATGGGCTTAGCAGCATCTGCAGCTTCAGTTATTTTAGCTGGTGGAACTAAGGGAAAAAGATATAGCTTACCAAATGCAAGGATCATGCTTCACCAACCATCCGGTGGTATGGAGGGTACAGTTGCTGATATGGAGAGAAATTTCGATTTAATTGTATCTATGAGGACCCAGTTAAATGGATTATTGGCAGATTTTACTAATCAAGACGTTGAAAAGGTTGCACAAGACACTGATAGAGATTTTTGGATGACCGCGCAAGAAGCCAAAGAATACGGTATAGTAGATGAAGTGCTAATTCAAAGGGAGTTAGCCGAAAAAAAATAACTTAAAGACAACAGGGTAGTTAAAAAATGGCTAATAAAGATTCATCTCAGGCATTAAAGTGCAGTTTTTGTGGTAAATCTCAAAAACAAGTAATAAAACTTATTGCGGGTCCTGGCGTATATATTTGTGACGAGTGTATAGAGTTGTGCGTTGAGATAATTGATGAAGAAAAAGTTGAGAAACTTGAAACGACACCGGAAGAATACCTACCACTACCAAAAGAAATAAATCAATCATTAAATGAATTTATAATTGGCCAAGAAGATGCGAAAAAAACTCTTTCAGTTGCTGTTTACAACCACTACAAAAGAATATATAAAAGCGAACTACTAGATGATGATTTAGAAATTCAAAAGTCGAATGTCCTACTCTTAGGGCCAACAGGTAGTGGAAAAACACTATTGGCTCAAACGCTTGCAAAGACTCTAAACGTGCCATTTGCCATTGCTGATGCTACAACTCTTACTGAAGCAGGTTATGTAGGTGAAGATGTTGAAAATATTATTCTGACTTTGATTCAAGCTGCAGATTATGACATTCAAAAAGCAGAGAAGGGAATAATTTATATTGATGAAATTGATAAAATAACAAGAAAATCTGACAACCCTTCAATTACTAGAGATGTCTCAGGAGAAGGAGTGCAGCAAGCATTGCTAAAAATACTCGAAGGGACCACCGCGCAAGTTCCGCCTCAGGGAGGTAGGAAACACCCTCAACAAGAGTATCTTCAAATAGACACTACAAATATTTTATTTATAGTTGGTGGTGCATTTGATGGTCTTGATCAAATTATTACTAAAAGATTGGGTGAAAATACTATTGGTTTTAATGCAAGTATGTCAGACAAAAAAGAATTTAATAAAGAAGAATTATTTGCTTTTGTTGAACCTAAAGATCTCATTAAGTTTGGTTTAATACCTGAATTTATAGGAAGATTGCCTATAACTACAAGTGTAAACCAATTAGACAAAGAGGCACTAATTGAGATATTAACTAAGCCTAAAAATGCAATTATTAAACAGTTCAAAAAGATGTTTGAACTAGATGAAGTTGAACTAGTCTTCACAGATGACTCATTAGAAGCTATGGCCGATTTAGCACTTAAAAGAAAAACTGGAGCAAGAGGTTTGAGATCCATTATTGAAAAGCTTCTTCTAGATGAAATGTATGAATCTCCTTCAAGGAAAGATATAACTAAGATCATCATAGATAAAGAGAATGTATTAGATGATATTGCTCCAAAAATGGTTCTAAAGGAGTCAAAAGACGACAAAACAGCATAAACTAGAGCTATGCTAAATGAAAATTATGACCCATTGTCTATAGAGAAAAAGTGGCAAGATAAATGGGAACAAGGAAAAAAATTCCAACCAAAAAAATCAGATAAAACTTTTTCCATTGTAATTCCTCCTCCTAATGTAACTGGCTCCCTTCACATGGGCCATGCACTAGAGCATTCCATAATTGATGTTATTACTCGTGTTAAAAGACTTCAGGGGTATGAAACATTATGGCTACCAGGAACAGATCATGCAGGAATAATTACTCAACTATTAGTAGAAAAAGATTTAGAAGATTCAGGAGTAACCAAACATGACTTAGGAAGAGATAATTTCCTTTCAAAAGTCTGGGAGTGGAAAGAGAAATCTGGTGACAATATTACAAACCAAATGAAAACATTAGGTATGAGTTGTGACTGGTCACGAGAAAGATTCACTATGGATGAGGGGTTATCTCAAGCAGTTCTTGAGGTATTTGTATCTCTTTTTGAAAAAGAATTAATTTACAAAGGAACGAGGATGGTTAATTGGGATACAAAATTAAAGTCAGCTGTTTCAGATTTAGAAGTTACATCAGAAAGTAAAAAAGGAAGCTTATGGACAATTAAGTATAAAGTAAATGATCATTTTTTGTCTATTGCAACAACTAGGCCAGAAACACTTCTAGGCGATACTGCAGTTGCAGTAAATCCAGATGACGAACGTTATAAAGACCTTATTGGAGAAACCATTCAAATTCCTATCGTTAATAGAGATGTAAAGATTATCGCCGATGAATATGTTGATAAGGAGTTTGGTTCTGGCTGTGTAAAGATTACGCCTGCTCATGATTTCAACGATTACGAAATAGGTAAAAGACATAATTTAGAGATGATCCAGTGTATTGACTTTGATGGAAATATTGTTGATGAGGAATTTATACCAAAAGAGTTAAGAGGCCTTGATCGTTTTGAAGCTAGAAAAATAATAATTGATTTACTAGAAGCTTCAAGTTTATTGGAAAAAGTTGAAGATCACGAAATTCAAATACCTAAAGGTGATAGATCTAAAACAATACTTGAACCAATGGTCTCAGACCAGTGGTTTGTTAAAACAGAAGAATTAGCTAAAGGTGCTATAAAAGTTGTTGAAAGTGAAGATATCAAATTTATCCCTAAAAATTGGGAAAAAACTTACTTTGAATGGATGTACAATATTCAAGATTGGTGTGTATCGAGACAGCAGTGGTGGGGGCACAGAATACCTGCTTGGTATGATTCAAGCAATAATGTTTATGTTGGCTTAAGCGAAGAAGATGTTAGGAAAAAATACAAATTAGATAAAGAAATAGGCTTAGTACAGGACGAAGATGTACTTGATACTTGGTTTTCCTCTGCTCTATGGCCATTCAGTACTCTTGGTTGGCCTGAAGATACAAAAGATTTATCATCTTATTATCCAACTACTCTCCTTGTAACTGGTTTTGATATCATTTTTTTCTGGGTAGCTCGAATGATTATGATGGGACTTTATTCAATGAATCAGATTCCATTTAATGACATTTTAATTCATGGCTTAGTGCGTGATTCTCAAGGGCGAAAAATGTCTAAAAGCTTAGGCAATACAATGGATCCCTTAGAGCTTTCGGAAAAACACGGAGCTGATGCATTGAGATTTTCTTTGATTGAAAAAGCTAACCCAGGCCAAGATGTACCTTTTGATGAAGAGTGGACAAAAGCAGCTAAAAAATTTGGAAATAAAGTTTGGAATGCATCAAAATTTGTTCACATCTATACAGAAAATATTGAAAATATAACTTTGAATGAATTGAAATTAGTTGAAAATAGATGGATTATTAATCAATTTAATGAATGCATCGAACAATTCAATGAGCTATTTGAAAAATATAAGATATCTGATGCTTATAAATTATTGTATAATTTTCTTTGGTCTGATTTGTTTGATTGGTATTTTGAATTTTCAAAAAACTTAATTGAAGATGAAAGTACTAAACATGAAACTCAGTCTGTTCTTCTTAATGTATTTACTGAGTCCTTAAAGTTACTTAATCCAGCAATGCCTCATGTTACTGAAGAAATATGGTCCACTTTTAACAATAATCTTCTTATTGATAATGATTGGCCAGATAAAATCACTATAGATGGAACTGCTCTTCACGAAGTAGATGAATTAAAAAATATTATAAATCAAATTAGAAATTTTAAGAATAATTACAGCCTTAAGAATAATCTTGTTATTGAACTTTCCCCTCAGCAGCAATATTCTGAATGGTTCATCTTTCAGCTAGAAAGAATTGCTAAAGTAAAAATCTTAGAATCAAGTACATCATTAGGTCCAGATGAAATAACTTTGGTGTTTCAATCTAGTGAGTTTAAATTTGAAGTTTTAGCAAGCAAGTATATTGATATTGAAAGTGAGAGAAAGCGACTTAATAATAAAATGGATAAAATAAAAAACTCTTTATTAGTTTCTGAAAAAAGATTATCTAATGATAAATTTATCAATAATGCTAAACAAGAACTAGTCCAAGCTGAAAAAGAAAATGTTAAAACATTAACTTCTGAAATTGAAACAATTGAAGAAACTCTTTCCTCATTCGATAAGTGAGTAGTTTAGAATCTTATTTACATGAGAAATCTAATAAAAGAGGGAATAAGAATTTAAATCAAATTCGTTCCTTTTTTTCTGAAAATGATTTAGAAATATTACAAAATAATACAATTTCGTTAGTTGGAACAAATGGTAAGTCCTCCACAGCATTGAATATTCACAATTTGTTAACCTCACTAAAGCTTAACTCTTTGGTGTTTACATCTCCTCATCTAGTTGATTTTAAAGAAAGAATATGTACTGAGGAAAATATACCCTATGATGAATTTCTGGATAATCTCCAGTTATTTGAACGTAAGAATAATTTAAATTTGGGTTATTTTGAAGCACTTTTTTTAATTGCCTGCCAGATATTTCTTAATAACAATTTAGATTACTTTATTTGCGAAGCGGGAATAGGTGGACTTTATGACACGACATCTATAATTCAAAGTAAGAGGGTAGTATTAACTTCAATCTCCCATGATCATACTGAGTTACTGGGTAATGAAATAAAAGAGATATTAAGACAAAAACTATACATTTCTAAAAATATAGATTGGTTGTTTACTGGTGACATATCACAAGAATTAATCAATAGTATTAATACGGACTTCAACCATATAAACCTAGTTAATAATCTTCGAGATTATCTTAAATTAAAAGAGATTAGTATAAATGAAATTTCTACTGTAGAAAAGAACCATTTTCTTTCTGTAATGACTCTCGACTTACTTTTTGACGAAAGTACTTTCGATGAATTAATGAATATAAAACTTCCTAATAATCCTGGAAGGTTCGAAATTATTCAAAATGAACCTCTAAAAATAATTGATGGTGCGCATAATCTTGAAGGAGTTCAATCTCTACTAGCTGATTTTAATCGGATAGAGAACTCACAACTTATTGATTTATTTGTAGGATTTAAAAAAGGAAAAGACTATCTTGAAATTCTAAATTTAATCACAAGAGATACAAATTATAGAATTAATTTAATTCAGGACAACACTTTTTTCGAACAGCAAGAAGTTGCTAAGATTATTGAACATTTGGATAAAATTCAACACAAATATCAAATTGTATCTTTAAAGAAATTTATAGAAAATAAAAATCCTTCTATATTGCTAGGTAGTTTATATTTAATTGGGGAGTTTAAAAAGGATATATAATGAAAACATTTTTTATGATAAAACCGGATGGAGTAAGAAGAAACCTCGTTGGAGAAGTCATCTCTAGGGTTGAGGAAAAAGGTTTTGAAATTACCAAAATTAAGATGATGATGATATCAAAATCACTAGCTGAAGAACATTATGGAGAACATAAGGATAAACCATTTTTTAATGATTTAGTTGAGTTCATAACCAGCGGACCGGTTGTTGCAATGCAAGTTGAGGGAGAGAATGTTGTGGCACAAATTAGAAATTTGATGGGTGCTACAAACCCTTCTGACGCTACTCCAGGGTCGATAAGAGGAGATTTAGCTACAGAACTTGATCAAAACGTTGTCCATGGTTCTGATTCTGATATAAGTGCTGAGAGAGAGCTAAATTTATTCTTTTCAGAATAAAAATTTTAAATGTACCTTTAATAGATTAATCTAGGTATACATGGCTGGTTTAAATTTAAGAAGAACTTTGTTTGGTGGCAATGATATTGCTATTGACTTAGGGACAGCAAATACTCTTATATACGTCAAAGGAGTCGGTGTAGTGATTGACGAGCCGACACTACTGGCAGTTAATAAGAATGACAATTCTGTAATAACTATTGGAAAAGAAGCAAAAAGACTTGTTGGACGAGTTCCAGAGTCTATAGAGTTAGTAAAGCCATTAAGGGATGGAGTTATTTCAGAAATTGAAATGGCTGAAGAATTAGTTAAGACATTATTAACAAAAGCAATTGGAAGAGCATATTCAAGACCAAGAATTGTAATATGTGTTCCTAATGGTGTTACGAGTGTGGAACAAAGATCAATAGAAACTGCAGCACATGCTACTGGAGCATCTGAAGTATTTACCATTGAGGAGCCAATGGCGGCAGCTATTGGTAGTGGTTTGAACATTTTTGAACCTTATGGAAATATGATAATTGATATCGGTGGTGGCACTACTGAAATAGCTGTAATTTCAATGGGAGACATTGTAAATGCTAACTCGGTCAGAGTTGGTGGTGAAGATATGACAGAAGTTTTAATAGACTGGTTGAGATCAGAGCATCAGATACTTGTAGATTCAGGTATTGCTGAAAGTATTAAACATGCAATTGGATCTGCATATCAATACGACAGGGAACCACAAGTTACAGTAACTGGTCGAGATATAGTAAAGGGCATACCAAAACAAGTACTTTTAGAAGCAAGTGATGTGCGAAATGCACTATCACCTGTAGTCAACAATATAGTTGAGGCAATACGACTTTCATTATCTCAAACCCCTCCAGCATTAGTTTCAGATATTGATAAAGATGGCGCATGGATAACTGGTGGAGGTTCTTTACTTAAACAAATGGATAAAAAGATTGCAGAAGATTTAGGTATTCCAATAAATACTTCTGAAGATCCATTGAGTTCAGTAGTTATTGGTTCTGGCATATGCTTAGAAAGATTTCAAGACTATAAATCAATATTAAAACTTTCTCCAAAACCAAATTAATTCAATGTTAGAGGCCCAATCAAAACCAAAAAGAAGTTATGTGCTTTATATTCTTTTTATATTTTTAAGCAGCCTTTTGATACTTGTTGATTATTTTTCGAATAAAGAAATATCGAGTTACATTCCAAAGTCTTTAACTTTTGAATTTAATTTAAATGTTTTTGAATCAACTTATATTGATTCTTTTAATTCATTATTAACCTCAAGAGCAGAATTAGTATCTGAAAATATAAGATTAGAGCAGGAAGTAAAATCTCTCAGATCTTTAGAAATTGAAAACAGCTCTTTAAAAGAAAAAATAGAATCTTTCGAAAACATTTCACTTATCAAAAATTTTAACAATTTTAATTTTATTGAAACTTCATTGATTATTAAAAATTCATCAAATGAATTTTTAATTTCAGGAGGAACAAACCAAAATTTTCAAAATGGAGATATAGTCTTAGATGATGCAGGTTATGTTGTTGGCTATCTAAGGGAAGTTTTCTATTCTTATTCTATATTAGAGACCTTTTTATCACAGAATTTCAAGATTCAACTACTCGATAAGTATAATAATGAATACTTACTCTCATCTGATGGAAATGAGCTCTCTCTTTCATCAATTAATATTTTGACATTTAATACTGATATAGACTTTTTGTATACAGATATTTCATATAACCATTCCGGTAAATTCCCAGTTGTAGATACTAGATCTATTAATTTTCAATTAGTTAATAATCAAATAAACTCATCTTTCAACTTTTCAAATATTTTCACTTTTAACACTAAATTGTTCATTCCAAAGTCAAAATGAACATAATATATTTACTTACAAACTTTATATTTTTTTCAATTATTTTGATTGTTGAAAATTTTTTAAATTTAATAGTTTTCAATAAGTACTTATCAATCTCTCCTTTTTTTGTGCTTTTATTTATATTTTCATTAACAAGATTTAGTAATAAAAATATTTTTCCAATTATGGGTACAGGTCTAATTTATGACATTTTTTTGAGTGAGAATTATTTAGGTGTATATACGATAGTTTTTTTATTAGTCTCGGTATCAATAAATTATATGCAAGAAAAATTAGTTGATTTTAACTTTAAATTAGTATTTATTTTTGGTCTTAATTATATAATTTATAACATTCCAAATATTTTGAGTTTTAATTTTGTCTCCACCACCACTCTTTCTATATTTGTAAATTACTTATTATTTTTATTAATAAAAAGAGTAATGAGGTTACGTGTTTAATAAATATAGATTAAATTTTATTTTTCTATTATTCTCTGTATTTTTAGTCGTAATATTTAGTAATCTATTTGCCCTACAGGTGTTAGACAATGAAGAAAATGCTCAACAAATTGAAAATCAAAATTTTGAAGTATTTTACATACCAGCTGCAAGGGGAGAAATATTTGATATTAATGGTAATAAATTAGCTTCTAGTAACCTTGAGCCATATTTGTTTTTGAATCTTAGAAAAATAAATGATGACAATAAAAATATATATGTTCAACTTCTCGAATTTAATTTTGAAGATATTACTTCATCAGAAATCGACGAATTTTTTAAGTCTAATGATGTACTGATTGAAATAATCAATCTCTCTGAATATAACACTGATGTAAGGTTAAGGCTTTTAGACTATGAAGCTTTTGAGGTATTTAATTTACCAACAAGAACGTATCCATACAAAGAACTTTTTTCTCATGTAATTGGATATGTAGGGAAACCAAATCAAGATGAACAAAATGATTTTCCTAATTCTATTAATAATGAGATAGTAGGCAAGACTGGATTAGAAAGATATTACGAAAATACAATAAGTGGGGTAGCTTCTGAGGTTATTGTTCAAAATGGAAACATTGTAGAAATAAAGCCTCCAATATCTGGAAGAGATATTCAACTTGTGTTAAATACTGAAACTCAAAATATTGTAAAAGAATCACTACAAGAGGGGATTACTTTAGCAAATAAAAATTTTGATACTATAAATTTGATAGAGAGGGGAGCAGTTGTTGTTCAAAAAATTGACACCGGGGAAATTGTTTCAATGGTATCTCTTCCTGACTTTGATCCAAATCAATTTGTACTTGGAATATCTGAGTTTGACTTTAAACAGCTAAATAGAACTAAAGCTTTTAATAATTTTGCTATTCAAGGATTATACCCTCCAGGATCCGTTTTTAAAGTAGTAGCTTATTGGCTTGCATTAAATGAAGGCATTTTTCCTGAAACAGCATTAAACGCTCAGGATTATATTGATTGTGAGGGAAGCCTTTCTTTTGGTTTTGACGATGGTTCAAAGCAGGTATATCAAGATTGGAAAGCCGATGGCCATGGGAAAGTCAATTTAAGTCAAGCAATGAAACAGTCCTGCAATGTTTACTTTTGGGATATTGCATTAAAAATATGGAGAACATTCGGTAATACTGACTCGGAAGCTCTCTTGCAAGAGTATTCTAAACAATTAGGATTTAGCTCTCTTTCTAATATAGATTTACCATTTGAGAAAGAGGGAGTTGTGCCGGATCGTGAATTGTTTGAAGAATGGACTATTTCAAGGCCTGAATTAGTTAGACCAGAAGGTTGGCTAGGTGGAGATCTTATGAATTTGATTATCGGCCAAGGGGCAATAACTACAACTCCCGTTCAGGTATCAAACGCATATAGAACTTTATTAACGGGTGAGAAATCAGCACCTTTCATATCACTAGATAGTCTTGGTAGAAATATTGAAAATATTAATATTAGTGAGGAATTTATCGAATTTTTACTAAATGATTTGAATTTAGTTACTAATCCAGGTGGTACTGCATATCGATCTTTTCAAATTATGGGTGACCAGATATTTGATATCGGTGGAAAAACCGGTACTGCTCAAAACGCAGGAGAGCTAAATAACACTTCATGGTTTGTAGGAGTTGACTCAATTTCAAACCCTACGTATATCGTAGTTACTGTCGTCGAAGAAGGTGGATCTGGAAGTGCTGTTGCTGCTCCAATATCTAGAAGAATAATTCAGCATTTAAGAGAATCTGATTTAACACCAGTAGAGTTTGGAGAAATTACTGAATGATAAATAGAAAAATAACCCTACTAGGACCAGAAGGTACCAATATTTATGTCATATTCCAATTTCTTCTTTTTAATGTTATATCCTGGTTTACCTTGTTCAATATAACATCTGAACTTTCATTTAATCTTGAAAATATCCTTGTAAGGCAAATCATCTTTACAATTTTAGGATTGTTTGTATTCTTCTTCTTTACTTACATTCCTATAAGTAACATAGTTTCTTTAAGTACCGTTCTAATGATTTCCTCAACTCTTTTATTACTTGGTGTATTGTTCACTGAAGAAAGCTTAGGTGCCAGAAGGCGTTATGACTTAGGGATTTTCGACTTTCAGCCTTCTGAATTCACAAAAGTTGTATTTGTAATATTTCTCGCTAACGCACTGTCTAGGAAGAGTAATAATTTTTTTACAATAGGTTTAGTAATTACTAATCTTCTATTAATTTACATACAGCCAGATTTAGGAACTACTGTAATTCTGTTATTGCTCGTGTTCTTTCTTTTTTTCCTAACAGATGTAAAGCTTAAAAATTTAGTAGCATTTTCACTTATCACATTTAGTTTGTTTTTTGTACTTTTAGAATTTAATTTAGTAAATACTTTTCAAATAGAGAGAATTACTGATTTTTATTCAAATGAAGTTAGAGATTTTTCTCAGCAACAAAGCCGTTTGCAAATATCTTTAGGCGGCTTTTTAGGAGAAAACTTATCCAACACTAGTAATATTGATATTTTTGTTCCGGTTCAAACAACTGATTTTATTTTTTCATCATTCTCTAAGTCATTTGGTTTTTTAGGCTGCATAGTTCTTTTAGGTTTTTGGGCAATTTTTGGACTAAGAGTATATTCACTTATAACTAAAACTGATTCAAATTTTGAGAAGTTCTTGCTTTCAGGGTTCATAATACTTTTATATCTTCAAATTTTTATAAATATTGCAACAGTTTTGGGATTAATTCCCCTGACTGGAGACCCCTTTCCATTACTGAGTCTTGGAGGTTCATCAATAATTGCAATATCTTCTATTTTTGGAATAATTAATAGAATTTTTATTGAGAATAACCTTGTGATTTAAGTTTAAAACACTACTACTCTTTGAATATGTTAAGTTTTAATAATTATCTTCATGGAGGTTTTAATGTTTGGTCTATTCAAGAAATCAAAAATAGTCAGAAAAAGTAATAATTTAGACGATACCACTACTAAATGGTTTAATGGTCAAAAAGTAAAAATTAAGTCTGGTACAACTTCTGTATCAAATCGTAGAAATCAAAATAGAAAACCAAAAAATCCTACTTGGTTTAGGGAAACACCACTACCTGTACCATCTGTAGAAAAGAAGCAGATGTTAATAAGTTCATCAAATGGAGTTTCTAAAGTAGCTATTTTAGAAGGTCCAACTTTAGTTCAGTACTATTCATCAGAAAATACAGGAAAATCAAAAGTAGGAAATATTTATTTAGGAAAAGTTAAGAATGTCTTACCTGGAATGGAAGCCGCATTTGTTTCTTTTGGAGAAGAAAAAAACGGTGTTCTTTATGTTGCGGACATTGAAGGCTCAACAAAAGCATCTAAAATTGAGAACTTATTGAAACCTGATCAGGAAATTTTAGTTCAGGTTGTAAAAGACGCTATGGGTGAGAAAGGTGCTCGTTTAACAGGTCAAATTTCCTTACCAGGAAGATATCTTGTACTCATTCCTAATTCAAAAACTAAAGGTATCTCAAGACGCTTATCAGATAATGAACGTGATAGATTAGATCGAATCATAAGAAAAATAAAGCCTAATAATTTTGGTGTAATTGTAAGGACTGCTGCAGAAGGCGTCAGTGAAGAGTCTTTAAAGGTAGATGTTGATAAGCTTGTTGAAGAATGGGAGACTGTAAGCAATTATAAAAGCGGAGACGCTCCAAAATTGATACATCAAGAACCAGATGTATTTTTAAAGGTTATTAGAGAACACTTAAATACTACTTTTAAAAAGCTATTGATTGATCAAAAATCTCAATTTGAAGAAATCAAAGATTATGTCCAGCAAACATCTCCGGAGATAGTCGGAATAGTTGATCACTATCAAGATGAGTTAAATTTGTTTGAAAGATATCACATAGAAGATCAGGTTAAAAAAGCTCTTGATAGAAAGGTATGGTTACCATCAGGTGGTCACCTAATTATTGATCCGACTGAAGCGTTAACTGTTATAGACGTTAATACAGGTAAATTTGTTGGTAAAAACAGCCTTGAGGAAACAGTTTATGAAAATAATATTGAGGCTGCTGAAGAAATTGCAAGACAACTTAGATTAAGAGATATTGGAGGAATAATAGTTATTGATTTTATTGATATGGAGTCAACAAAAAAACAGCAAAGTTTATTAAACAAATTCAAACAGGAATTGGCAAAGGATAAGACCAGGACACAAGTATTTGATATCTCAAGGCTTGGCCTAGTTGAAATGACTAGAAAAAACGTAGCCGCAGGATTAATCGAAAGCTTCTCAGATGAATGTGAAAAATGTAATGGTCGAGGATTAATTATTAACGATATATTTTCAAACAAATCGATAGAAGATGGTTTGCTTGAGTCGGAAGCTGTAGTAGAGTAGTTGAGTTATGAGTAAATATGCTGTTATTAAAATTGGTTCCTCACAAGAGAGAGTTAGTATTGGAGACAAATTACTTGTTGCTAATAGCTTTTCAGAGACATCGATAACTCCAATTTTAGTTAGCCCAAGGAAAGGGCAGATAGTCACTGAAGAAAAAGAACTTAAAAATTTTAAAGTTGAAATTGAGCTTCTAGATCAGACTAAATCAAAAAAAATTCGTATTTTTCAATATAAAAACAAAACAGGAAATAGAAGACGCATGGGGTACAGAGAAGATAACAAGATTATTGAAATAAAAAACATCGCAGGCCTTGAAGGTAGTGAGGAGGAGTAATGTCAAAAACTAAAGCGGGTGGTTCAACAAGGAATGGAAGAGATTCAGAGTCCAAACGACTTGGAACAAAAGTTTATGATGGAGAAAAAATTACTGCTGGCTCTATTGTTGTAAGACAAAGAGGCACTAAAATTCACCCAGGTGAAAATGTTTCTAAAGGTGGAGATGACACTTTATTTGCAAAGGCTGATGGTGTTATTAAATTTTCAACTAGGAACGGCCGGAAATTAATTAACGTAATTCCGCAATGAACTCATGTTCGTTGATGAAATCAATCTAACAGTTCTTTCTGGAGCTGGCGGATCAGGATCGGTTAGTTTTAAAAATACCTCAGCAAAGTCATCCCCAAATGGTGGATCTGGAGGCACAGGTGGCTCAGTAAAAATAAAAGTAATCTCTGATCTACATGATCTTTCTCATATAATTTCCAATAGTTCACTTAAGGCAGAAAATGGGACTGATGGTAATAAAAATTATCAAAATGGAAAAAATGGTGAAGATCTAGTTATAGAAGTACCAAGTGGTACACAAGTTTTTATTGAAAATAACCTTCATGCAGATTTACATGAATATGGCTCGACATATACCATCATTGATGGCTCAAGATCTGGAAGAGGTAATTTTGACCTAATTTCTAAAAGAAATCCTAATCCACAAATTTGTGAACAAGGTCAGAAAAGACAAAAATTGGATATAAAACTTGTTTACTCTATTTATTCTGATTTAGCAATAATTGGTCTACCTAATGCTGGTAAGAGTACACTTATATCCCAATTAACAAACTCTAAAGCAAAGATTGGTGATTATGAATTTACTACGATTACACCAAACCTAGGTATCTTGAACAACTCTAACTTTAAATTAACAATTTGTGATCTACCCGGATTAATCAAGGGAGCATCTGAAGGTGTGGGAATGGGTAAAAAAGTTCTCAAACATTTAAGAAATACAAAAATTATAGTTTATTTGTTAGATCCACTAAATGAAAAATATTCCCTTGACGAGCAAATCAGTTTGTTATTTCATGAAATCGAGGAATTTGATAAAAGTCTTTGCAAAATTCCAGTTGTAAAAGTTGTAAATAAATCTGATTCTATAAAGAAAGATGATGAAAATTATAAATATATTTCTGCACTCGAAGGTAAAGGATTAGATAATCTTATTAAAAACATTGAAGAAATATACAATGAAGGGTCTGAAAGAATTTATAAAGATTTTCAAAAAATAACAATTAATGATGACGATTCGAATATCTTTCATGAAGAAAATAAGTTTATATGTACTGGTTCACTTGTTGAATATATAATTGGCTTATCAGGAAGTAGTGAGGAAGTTAATAATGAAATTTTTTATAGGTATGAAAAATCTATACTTCCTCAAAAACTTCAAGGCGAAGGTATAGAAAATGGTGATACTGTAGTGTTAGGAAACCTAGAGTTTGAATACAAAAAATAAAAAAACAGTTGTTATCAAAATAGGAACGACTTCCTTAATCAAAGAAGGAAAACTCATGGAACCTATTGTTATTTCTCTTGCCCAGAAAATTAAAGACCTCCAAGAATCTCATAATTTCGTAATTGTTACTTCTGGAGCTGTAAGTTTAGGAGCACATGAGTTAGGTTATCAATCTAGACCGACCTCAATGAAGAAATTACAAGTAGCATCCTCTGTTGGACAGATAAAGTTAATTAATGAATATCAAACAATATTTTCTACATATAATTTAAAGATTGCTCAAGTCTTGATTACAAAAAATCTGATTGACGATAGAGAGCAATTCATCAACACTACTCAAGCTTTAAATGAGTTATTATCTCAAAATATAATTCCAGTTATCAATGAAAACGATATTGTTGCTACTGAGGAATTAAAATTTGGTGATAATGACCGTTTGTCAGCTATAGTGGCAATTATTGTAAACGCATCAAAGCTTTTGATTATTACTAATAAAGAAGGCTTGTATGATTTTAATCCTGATAAAAATTCTGAAGCAAAAGTAATAGATTTTATTCAGTACGATTCATCACAACTCACTAATCTTATTCCCATATCTGAACACGGCGAAGGCCAGGGAGGTTTTTCAACAAAAATAATGGCAGCTCAAATGGCAGGATTTTCCGGTATTCCAACTCAAATTATTTCTTGGTCTGAAGAAAATATTACAAAGGCTATAAATGGGGAACAAGTAGGAACATTAATTTTAGAATCAGAAAATAAAATTAGATTAAAAAAATTGTGGATTGCTTATGGAATGCGAACAATTTCAAGAGTAACTATCGATGAAGGAGCATACTCTGCATTGAAGAATGATGCTTCACTCCTATCTTCTGGAGTTATCGATGTTGATAAAAAGTTTAACATCAATGATGGTTTGGAAATAGTTTTTGACGATAATGTAGTCGCTAAGGGCTTAGCTAAAATAGCTTCAGATGATAAAAATAAAAATGGAGTTTTAATTCATAAAGATGATTTAATTATTTTGTAAATAATTTTACTAATAAGAAATCTTAATTAACCTTTACATATGTTTAATGAAATTGGAATTAATGCTCAAAAAGCATCTAAAGTAATTGCAAGATTGAGCACAGAAGAAAAGAACACAGTTCTTCATGACATGTCCCAAGAGTTGATAAACAACAAAGACAGCATACTCTCTTCTAACAAACTAGATTTAGAAAATTCAAAAGAACTAAATCTTTCTCCTGCATTAATTGATCGCTTAACTCTAAATGAAGAGCGAATATTGGGAATGTCTAATGGATTGCAGAAAATTATTCCTCTTCCTGATCCAGTGGGCGAGGTTACGAAAGAGTGGACGTCAGACGATGGTTTATCCATTAGTAAAGTAAGAAGTCCATTTGGTGTTATTGGAGTTATCTATGAGGCAAGGCCAAATGTTACTAGCGATGTTTCTGGACTTTGTTTGAAATCTGGTAATGCAGTTATTCTGCGCGGTTCTAGTTATTGTTTAGACTCAAATAAAGCAATATTACAAACACTCCAAAATGCACTTGAAAAAAATAATTTAGATGAAAACATTGTTCAACTAATAGACAGTAAAGACCGTGAAGATACACTTAAGTTTATGCAGATGACTGACTATATAGATCTTATTGTGCCAAGAGGTGGAAGAAGTCTTATTAATGCCTTAGTTGAAAATGCTAAAGTTCCTTTTATCCTTGATGGAGATGGAAATGTTCATCTTTATGTACATTCTGATGCAAAAAGAAGTGATATTATAAATATAGTTCTTAATTCAAAAGTGCAAAGACCTGGAGTCTGTAATGCCTTAGAAACCCTCATCATTCATAATGATATATATAAAGAAATGGGTGACGAAATCATTCAATCATTACTTGACGAAGATGTAGAGCTGTTTCTTGATAAGAAGATTGTAAATAATCATGAGAATATTGAAGAAGCGACTGATTTGCATTATGAAACTGAATTTCATGATTTAAAATTGGCTATTAAAGTCGTAGATGATTTAAATGAGGCTATAAATCATATTAATCTATTCTCTTCAGGTCACACTGAATCTATACTTACTGAATCAGATGAAGCTGCTGAACTTTTTACAAGTTCAATTGATTCATCTGTACTTTTTGTAAATGCTTCGACAAGATTTACAGATGGAGAAATGTTTGGATTTGGTGCTGAAATAGGAATTAGCACACAAAAATTGCATGTAAGGGGCCCAATGGGTCTTGAAGCTCTCACATCAGAAAAATATGTTGTTAAGGGAAATGGAACTATTAGAAAATGAATCAATCAAAAATTGATATTAAAGAATTTGAAAAACACAATTATTTTGCAACTAAAGATCTTGTAGATGTAGTTAATGCTGCAATCTTTCTAAACAAGCCACTATTAATAGAAGGACCTGCCGGAACTGGAAAAACATATTTAGCAAAAACATTATCTAAATTACTTCAAAAAGAATTAATCAGGCTTCAATGCCATGAAGGCATAGATGAAGATAAAGCTATTTATGAATGGAACTATAAGAAGCAACTTTTATCAATACAAAATGAAAAAAATGAAAAAGATTTATTTACAGAAGATTATCTGATAGAAAGACCAATATTGCAGTCAATTAAAAATGACAATTGCCTTTTCTTAGTTGATGAAATTGATAGATCCGATGAAGAGTTTGAAGCTTTACTTTTAGAGGTTTTAGCTGAAAATCAAGTAACTATTCCTGAACTTGGAACTATTGTTGGCAAGAAGAATAATTTAACAATTTTAACATCAAATGCAACAAGAGAATTATCTGAAGCTTTAAGAAGGAGATGCATTTATTTTTATTTGGACTATCCATCTGTTGAGATAGAGACAAAAGTAATATTAAATAATGTAAATTCAATTTCTGAAGATAAAGCTAAGAAGTATTCACTTTTTAGTGCGTTTCTTAGAAAACTTAATTTAAATAAACCACCATCTCTAATAGAAACAGTTGAATGGGTGAAATATAATCATGAAAATAATTACGATCAATTAGATTCAAATATCGGAATTCTAATTAAAGATAATGAAGATCAGGCAACATATACAGAAAAAATAAAACAAGATAATGAATTTACAAACTGATGATGTTATAAATTTTTCGGCTATCTGTAAACAAAATAATTTACAATTTCCTTCTGAAAGATTTAGTGACTTAATAAACTATTTAAACATACAGGGCCTTAAGTCAGTTAATGATGAATTACAAATTATGTATCATTTACTTCCAAGCAATAAGAATGAGAAAGATAAATTAAAAGATTTAATTAGTCAGTATTTTGGTTATGTTATAAAACAGGATAGACCAGAGTTTATTGATTTAGATGAATATAAAGATAAAAATTATTTTGATAATTTTACAGACGATGTAAATACTAGATTTCACAATATACCAAAGGATATTCTTAACAATTTTGGTGAAATTGATTTTAGTAGACCAGTTTCAAATATGTATTGGTTAAACCAGATTAAGAAATCTCAGAGTTATGAAAATGAAATTTCATTCTTTAACATTTCATTTGAAACCGAGCTTGACCAGATTGTTAATAGTCAAAATAAAGAGAACTTTACTAACAACTTGGATATGAAATTGCTTGAATTAATTCAGGAAATGAGGAATCAATTTAAAGAATCATATATGCCAAATGAGTTAAGCCAAAAAGAAAATCTTGAAGAAACAGATTTTCTATATACAAATAATGATGAAAGAAATAAATTACTTAAAGAAACTAAAGTCCTTGGCATGATGTTAGCTAATAAATTTATAAAACACTCTAACTCTTTATCTAAAGGTAAATTAAACCTAAGAAAAACGATTAGAAAGTCTTTACAAAATGGTGGCTCATTATATAGTACAGTTTTTAAGCCAAGAGTGAAAAAGAAACCAAGGTTGATTTTACTATGTGATATCAGTGGATCAATGGCTCTCTATTCATTATTTGGATTGACTCTATTATTTGGAATAGTTCAGAGATTCAGATCTGTAAAAGCATTTGTATTTATAGATGGTTTAACTGAGATTACAAAAGATTTACAAAAAATGAAAATTAATAATATCAAGAGTATCTTAAATAATTGGAATAGTTTTGTAAAAGCTGATGGCCACTCTGATTACCAACGTTCATTTGATGAGCTAATATTAAATAAAAAAATTGTAAATTCCTCAACTAATTCATTACTTGTGATTGGTGACGCAAGGAATAACTATAGGTCGATATCTCAAGAAACTATAAGCAAACTATCAAAATCTTTTGATAATATATATTGGATGAATCCTGAGCGAAAGCAGTACTGGAATACAGGGGATAGTAGGTTTATGGATTTTCAAAAGGTATGCGAATCCTATAGTGAAGTAAGAAATTTTAACCAATTGAAAAATTTTATTGAAAATATAAATTTTAAAAAGGTCATTAAATAATGAAGGTAGGAATACTTGGTGGAACATTTGACCCCCCGCATTTTGCACATAAAGAAATAGCCTACAGATCTCTTAATCAGTTCAATCTTGATAAAGTTCTCTTTATTCCTACTGGTTTTTCTTGGCAAAAAGATAACTCAGTGTCTTATAAAAAAAGATATGTAATGACCTCTTTATTAATAGAAAATGAAAGTAGGTTTGAAATTAGTAATATTGAGAATAACCAAGATGAACCTACTTATACCGCAAATACCTTAGAAAAACTTAGTTTAGATAAAGATTGTTCTTTTTTTATATTAGGTGCTGATGCTGCATTGGGAATTAAATCTTGGCATAATTATGAAATTTTAGATAATTTTGTACAATTTTTGATTGCTCCAAGACCTGACATTAATATCACACAAATTGAAGAATATTTCCCTTTCGATTACAAAACAATTTCTGGAGAAGAGTTAGACATGAGTTCCACACAAATCAGAAGCTTAATTACAAATAATAGAAGTCTTACTGCACACTTACCTGAAAATGTTATTCAATTTATCCAAGAAGAGTCTGTATATTAAGATTTCCAAGTCTTTCTATATAGAAGTATTGCAATAGGAAAAATTTCTAACCTACCAACAACCATTAAAATACTTAAAATAATTTTTGAGGAGCTGTCAAGAAAGTAGTAGTTTTTGACAGGTCCAACTTCAGAAAGACCAGGTCCTATATTATTCATTGCGGATGCTACGGCACTTAGTACACCTTCAAAAGAAATAGGATCACTAAACGTATTAATAGAAATACTTAGAGCAAAGGTTCCTAATACGAAAATAGCAACATAAAGAATAAAGAAAGTTTGAACAGATTCAATCATCTTTTCTGGCAAAATAGATTTTGACATTCTTATTTTAAATATGGCATTGGGATAAAATATTTTTCTAATCTCATTTCTAACTGATTTCAGTAAAGCTATCACCCTTATTGTTTTTATACCACCAGCTGTTGAGCCAGCCATACCTCCTAAGAACATAAGACCTAAAATATATGTTCTATAGTTAATATTCCAATTTTCATAATTCAAATTTGTAAAGCCAGTAGTTGTAATTAGAGTCAAAGATGTAAAAAAGGCATCATTTATTGATTCACTAATTCCAGTTGATATAGAATATGTTTTTGCGAAAAATAAAGCGGAACTCATAAGTACTATTGATGTATAAAACTTAAACTCTGTACTTTTGTAGAATTCTTTCAAACTACGCGATTTAAAAGTTCTTAATAATAATATAAATGAAATTCCTGCAAGATACATAAATACATTAATGATTAATTTACTTTGTTGAGAAAAGTTACTGACAGATGAATTAAATGTACTGAAGCCACCAGTAGACAGTGTTGTCAAAGAGTGATTAAAAGAATCAAATAAAGTTAATCCGGATATATATAACAGTACAGTTTCAATAACTGTTAATGAAATATAGACTACCCATAATAATTTTGCTGTATCCTTAAACTTTGGAGTAAGCCTATCTGCTGAAGGACCAGGAGATTCAGCTTTAAATAGATTGATGCCTCCTGCGCCAATTAATGGCAATACAGTTATTGTTAAAACGATTACACCCATACCACCAAGCCATTGAGTTGTAGATCTCCAAATTAAAAGAGATTTATCAACTGATTCCACATTAGTAATTATTGAGGAGCCAGTTGTTGTTAAACCAGAAATTGTCTCGAATAAGATGTCTATATAGCTCAAATTAATATCTGAAAAAATGTATGGAAGAGTACCAAACAATGATAAAAGAATCCATGACAGACCCACAGATCCAAATCCTTGAATAGTATTCAGTTGACGAGAAGGACTAATATATTTTCTAATTAAATATGAAATAAGCAATGATGAAAGTAATAAAAATAGCAATGAGTTGGCATAATTTTCTCGCTCATTTAAATATGCATAGATCATTGATGGCAATAAAGATATTCCAAGAACAGGTAAAAGACCTCCACTGATAAATAAAATTATTTTAAACATCAGTATTTAACAAAATACGTTTTCAATTTCTTCAATTGATTCAGGCAATGTAAAAACTATTAGTCTATCTTTGTTTACAAATTTCCAATCACCAGAAGGAATATATGTTTTCTCTCTTCTTATAACTCCAGCAATTAAACAATTTTCAGGAAGTTCTAATTCAGTCAAAGATTTGTCTAGAACATGACATTTGTCTGAGAGTAGAATTTCCAATGCTTCCACTTCGGTATCTTCAAAAGTAAGTGCAGATTTTACCTGATCTGATCTCACATCTTGTAAAATTGAGTTAGCAGCTGTTATTCTTGTTGATATTGTTGCTTGAATAGATGTTTCTTTAAGAAGTTCAAGATAATCAATCTTATTGACTCTAGTGATTATTTCTGGAACACCTAGTGCATTTCCTACTAAAGAACACACTATATTCTTAGAATCATTCTTACTAAGTGCTACGATTGCTGTATCTGAACCCACACCCAGGTCTATGAGATTTTTAGGGTCTCGTGGATCATTATTCACAACAATCACATGCGAGTTATTTTCTGCAATCCTATTACAATCTTTTTTATTATCATCAATGACTACTATTTCGTAATCTTTATAAAGTCTTTCAGCTAATAATTCAGAAGATCGGGAAGCACCAATAATGATAACTTTTTTAATTTGATAATTGAAGTCAATACCTATTAAAGCTGTTGCAGTTTGTATATCACCACTTTTCACAATAATTTTTACATGATCATCTGTATTTAATACTGTATCTCCATTTGCAATAAATGAATCTCCTTCTCGGACATATGCAGTAACTAACCAGTTTTCCCTGCCTCCAAATTCATGAATATCAGATAATTTTTTATTGATTAAAGGTGAGTCTTCAGTAAGAACTCCACCAACTGAAAGAATTTTTCCTCCACTAAATTCATGAATATCATAAATTCCAGCTCTAGATAGAAGTTTTTCTATTTCATCACAAGCACTTTCCGATGGGTCAATAATCTGATCAATATTTAAGTCATCTAATTCGCTTTTAAGTGAACTATCCTGAACTCTTGCAAATGACTTTTTAGTGCCCATGTTTTTAGCAAGGTAACAAGAAAGCATATTTACATTCTCATCATCTGTAACGGCAATAATTAAGTCAGCAGACTCTGCACCAGCTTGTAAGAGTGATGATGGGCTACCTCCATTACCATTAATTACAAGAGCATCTAGTGATGAGTTTAGTTCGTCAACTTTCATGCTATTGGCTTCAATAACTGTAACATCGTGTTGTTCACTGGAAAGTTTGCTTGCAAGAAAGTTACCAACTTCACCAGCACCTATGATGATTATTTTTTTCAAAATGTCCTCACTCTTAGAATAGTGCCTTTATAAATACATGGTAATATATTTATAAGTGTCAAATTTGAAAAAACAAGAATATATCGAGTCTTTTTATACTGACAGCATTCTCAATATTCTCGAAGGTCAAAATTTACAAAATATAAGTGTATTTAAAGGAAATTCTGAGTCCAGTCATCAAAAAGTCATTATTGGCACATCAACATCTAACACCCAAATGAATGGAGTTGTTAAAAAGATGAATATGTTTATTAATGAAAAATCCAATTTAAATATTGAAGGAAGAAATTCTTCTTGGCTATTAATTGAAGTTAAAGATATTCTGATTCATATTTTTACTCAAGAGTCTAGAGAATTTTATATGATTGAAGATTTGTATTTTGATTGTGAGTTAATTTACCAACATGGATAGTCTTAATAATTGGGGGCTGTAGCTCAGCTGGCAGAGCGCTTGCATGGCATGCAAGAGGTCAGGGGTTCAAATCCCCTCAGCTCCACATAAAATTATGAAAAAATTTTTATCTGAAACTAAAGAGCTAATTTTATCTCAAGGCACAATTGCGGTACTAGCAATTATTCAAATTAGGATTGTTGCAAAAAGTCTTGGCCCTGAATCGTATGGAGTTATTGGTGTGTATCTTGGGATCATAGGTTTATGCTTTAGATTCTTAAGTTCTAGAAATTCCGACTTAGTACTTATGAATTTCAAAAGTCACAATGGTAATTTTTTGAAAAGTTCTCTTACTTTTGAACTTTTAATGGGTTTTTTGTCTTTCATTTTTGTAATACTGCTGATGAGTATTTCTATAAATCTCGAACTATTAAGTATTGAATCTATTCCAAATTATTTGATATTATTTATTTTTTCAAGGATTTTTTTAAATCTCCTTGAAGTTTTTAAAGGAATGTTCACTCATATTGGAGATATGAAAATCTATTCTGCAATTGAAACTCTTAATAATATTTTAAGATTTCTTCTTGTTGTAGGTTTTATTTTATATGAATCAACAATTCAAAATTTCTTTATTGCTTTAACTTTGCATAGTTTTATCACTGGAGCTTTAGTGTTTTTTGTCATAATAACTAAAAACACTAATCAAAATAAAAAAGTTCGATTTAAAGAGTACATTAACCTATCGAGAAATAATTTTCTTAAAATTAGAGCTGATCAAGCTGTAGGTTTGATACCCACACAACTAGATGTAGTAGTGGTGGGTCTTTTAACTGATTTTTATTCCGCAGGTGTCTACAGGGTTGCTAGAAAACTCGTAGAACCAGTTAACTATATTGTTGTAGCTTTTTCTCCTTGGATGTTAAATAAAATTAATAATGATGAAAAATTTGATTTTCGAAATTTAATATATAAAATTTTAATCCCAATAGCTAGTGCATTATTGATATTCTATATATTTCTTGGTGAAGAGCTTATCAGGTTGATTGCAGGTAATGATTACATTAACTCCTATGAACCATTGCTAATACTGCTTATTGGGTATTTATTTTACTTATTAACTTTTTGGACCAGGCATTATTTGTTTTTAAATAATTTAATACTACAGCATACAATAGGTCGCTTTATTTACCTGATATTTTTTATAGTTCTATCATCTTTATTAATTCATAATTTGTCTTATATCGCGGTAGCCTTATCTATAGCTATCGGAATGGTATGTCAAAAACTATACGAACTGTTTGTTTATTTTAAAACTCGTAATCTCAATAAATAACTTAAGTAATATTTAATTTCATTAGTTAGAGTTATAGTAATGTTAAAAAAAGCAGTTGATTCTAGATACATTTTTAAAATTTTTTGTATTGCCTCTATTATTCTTATTTTCTTAGACTCCTATCAAGTACTTAATATCCCGCTTTCGTGGATAGGCAGTGGATTAATATTTATTATTTTTTTATATATAGGAATTATTGAAAAAATTAAAACTAACCAAGTTGTTACAGTTATTACTATTACAGCATTAATTCCTACTTTAATAAATTTATTTGGTAAAGATTATGACTCACAGTATCTAATCTTAAGGGTCTTCAGCTTCTTAACTTTTGTATTAGTTATGAATGTCATTATTAAAACAAAAAGATTATCAAGTATTTTGATATCCTTAGAGAAAGCATATATTTTTATTGGATGTTTTTCAATTTATGCTTTTATTTCACAAATTTTTAATTTCTACGAACCACTTAGAAATCGTCCAGGAACAGGAATACTTGGATACGACGTTCAATCAAATTTTTGGATTTCTGAAAGCCACAGAATGGTAGGCACTTTTAGAGAGCCAGTATTTTTAGTTTCTATATTATTTCCCGCTTTCTTAATACTGCATTACAAAATAGGAGGTAGCAAGTTATTCTATTTATTATCCGGAGTAATTTTTGGTCTAACAAAAAGTGAATTAGCACTAGTCTACGTAGTTTTATTTTTTGTAATTGATATCACTATTAATAAAATTAACCCCAAGGTTATATATTTCTTAACTATATTTTTTATTACATTTTTTTTGCCAATAAAGGAATGTGACATAAGCCCTTCGAATATAGAGTGCCCTGAAATTGAAAAAAATGTTGATGAAGTTATTATTGAAGACAATACTGAAATAGAGATTACCTCTAATCTCGATACTTCTAAAATATCCTCAATTCTTGAGTTTGAAGACAGAGAAAGAAGAGATATTTTATCTTTTACAACTTATTTTCTAGAATTTGGGACTGGAACAGGTTTTCAAAATATAAATAATATCTATACAAACTACTTATCAACACTTGTAGAGCATGAAAATTATTTAGTTAATAGAACTTCACCAAAGTATTTACAAACAAAATATTTATCAAAATCTTTTGGTACTGGTAGATATTTCTTAGTATATGAAGATATAAATTTACAAAATAATTTTCTTTTCAATCTTTTCTCAATTGGACCTATATATGGAATTCTATTATTTTTAGCTATTTTGGCATTAGTAAATCAAAACATCAAAACGGGAATTAAAGCCTCGCTTCTGATACTTGTTATTTCTTTATCATCATTTGAAGATTTGCTACCTATATTTGGCTTATATTTAGGTTTAATGATTGCAAGGGATGAAAATGAAGTTAAATAATTTTTCCGCAGGTCCATCTAAAATTCCAATTGAAGTTCTAAGCAAAATTGCTGAAGATATAAATAATTATAAAGATCTCGGTTATTCAGTTTTAGAGATATCTCATAGAAGTAAAGTATTTGAAGATATAGTTAATACTGCAAAGAAAAAACTTGTTGATATCTTAAAGATTCCAGATGACTATGATATCTTCTTTATACAAGGTGGGGCAACTTTTCAAAATACGTTTATACCAGCAAATAAGAGAAGCCTCAGTAATAATGTCTCTTTTTTAATTTCAGGCACATGGGGAAGGAAAACACATCAAGATTTTGAGATGTACTTTGGAAAAAAAATTTCAAATTTCACTTTAAACGATATTGGCTTTCAAAATATTGAAAAATATACTAATAATTTAGACGAAGAATATCTTTACTTGACTTCAAACGAGACAATTGAGGGGATTCAGATGCGAGACTTTGATTTATTCAATAATAAAAAGTTAATCATAGATATGTCATCAGATATATGTTCCTATGAATTTGACTGGACAAATCTGTCGTATGTTTATGCAGGGGCACAGAAAAATTTAGGAATTCCTGGTGTGACTATTTGTATTGTAAAAAAAGGTTTTGTAGAAGAGAGTGATCAAACAAGCTATTTAAATATTAATAATCATATTTCAAAAAATTCATCATTTAATACTCCTCCAACTTTCTCCATTTATGTTTTACTAAAAATTCTTGACTGGGTTTTAGATACCGGGGGCATAAATGAAATACAAAAAAATAATTTTAAGAGAGCTAGTAAAATTTATGATTTTCTTGATTTACATAACGAACACTTTAATTTAGTAGCACCAATAGATTTAAGAAGTTATTCAAATATAGTTTTTGATTTTAAAGATAGTTCTAAAACAGAAAAATTTTTAACTAGTTGTATAGCTAGAGGTTTCATTGGACTTAATGGACACAGAAGTGTGGGTGGCGTAAGGGTTAGTAACTACAACAGTATTACTGATGAAATGGTAAACGACTTCTTAAGTATTTTAAACGATTTTATATCTCTAGATAAATGATAGTTAAAGATTTTAAAAAAATAGATACAACCGATCCTGAAGTACTAGCTTATCTCACTAGTATTAATATTTTTAATCTAAAAGATATAATCTATCCCCACGAGGAAACTTTGGAAGATAATCCAATAAATACAAGTATTACCAATACTTTTCCAATTGTATTGGGAGTTTTTTTCGAAAAAACAGAAGAAGAATTAATAATTAAAGATGAATTGTATATTTTAGATGGACATCATAGATTCCAGCATATTGTTGACAATTCAATAAGTAACAATTTCGATGTTATTTTAGCTAATATAGAATCTGTAAAAATGGATTCATACAATACGGAGTTATTAATTGAAAAAGAGCTATTTTTAAAAGAAATATTTAAGGATTATGGATTTTCCTCAGAGATTTCATTTGGTAGTAGCTATGTCGAAATAGATGGTATTAATTATTTTTCAAATAATTTATCAGATATAAAAAAATTGTACTCTTATAAAAAAGACTTAATGAATAAACAGATGATATCTCCAATTCCAAATAATCATAAGAATTCAAATATTATTGTTAAATTTCCACCATTAAGCTTTAAAGATTTCTCAAAAAATTATGTTTTCCCCTACAAGTCTACTTGGATCACTCCAAGGTTTGATAAATAATGAAAATTTGTCACATTATTAATTCATTATCTGGCGGCGGTGCCGAAACTCATTTATTGAGTTTAGTTGAAGCTCAAAAGATTGAAGGACATGAAGTACATGTAATCTCAATAGGTCCAGATAATGAAAACATGAGATCATTACAAAACGAATTTGCAAAAATAGTAAATAAAATTCACCGATTAAAAACCCCAAGGTTATTTAATCCTATTTCATACAAAATGCTTTCTAATATTCTCAAAAAATTTAAATTTGATGTAGTTCACTCTCACCAGCCAAGAAGTGATGCCATGTACTATATGTTGAAATATTTTATTTCCTTTAAACCTCTATGGATTGTATCCATTCATGGAAAATATGATACTTACCTTGAAGGTAAGACATTTCTTAATTTTTTAAGAAAACTCTTCATGCCTTTTTTAATATTTATTTGGAAAAAAAGTGATCATATAATATGCATCTCACACGAAGTAGAGAATTGGTTATTGGGTTATTCTAAAAATATAAAATTTACTGTAATAAATTATTGGATAGATTTACCATCTTATAAAGCGTTTGATAAGAATATCAGTAAAGTTACTATCGGGTTTATGGGTAGATTAAACGAAAATAAAGGGATCGAAGATCTTTTGGAAGCGTTTTTAGAAATACAAAATACTGATTTAGAGCTTTTAATTGGAGGTGTTGGAAAAAAATCTTATATTGAAAAAATTAAAACTAAATATGGTTTGCATAATTGTTCCAACATAAAATTTCTTGATTATATAGACGATAAAGAAGACTTTTTTAGAAAGCTTCATTTATTCGTATTTCCATCATACTCAGAAGGCTTAGGTTTAGTTTTACTAGAAGCTATGAGTTATTCAAAACTTTGTTTAACAAGAAATGTTCCTCCAATGAACCAGATTTTAAATGAAGAAATTGGGTTCATTTTTAATAATCAGAATGATTTTAAGAATCAATTACAGCTAGCAGTTGAAATGATAAGAAATGATCATGTGGAAATCGATAAAAAGTTATTAAACCAATATAATTTATTAAATGAGAAATATAGTAAAAATAAATTATTTGAAAAGATAGAAAGAATCTATATTAATGGATAATTTTGATTTCAAAGCTTTAGAATCTAAATGGCAGGCCCAATGGGACATTGATAAACTAGCTCAATGTGATGTGAATTCTAATAAAAATAATTTTTATAATCTTTGCATGTACCCATACCCATCGGGAGATTTACACATGGGACACATAAGAAATTACACAATTGGTGATGTAATAACAAGATACAAACAGAAAAATGGGTTTAATGTAATGTCTCCAATGGGCTGGGACTCATTTGGCCTTCCAGCAGAAAATGCTGCTATTAAAACAGGTATACATCCTAAAAAATTTACCGAGGAACGCATTAGTAACATGAGGGAACAAATAAAAAGATTAGGATCCCTTTATGATTGGGACAGAGAAGTTGCAGCTCATGATAGGGACTACTATAAGTGGACACAGTACTTATTTATAAAGCTATTTGAAAATGATTTAGCATATAAGGAGGATGCTCCTGTTAATTGGTGTACATCATGTAAAACTGTATTAGCTAACGAGCAGGTTATTGAAGGCTGTTGTGAAAGATGCGATGCTGATGTCGAACAGAAAAACTTAAACCAATGGTTTTTTAAAATTTCCGAATATTCCGAAGAACTCCTTCAAGGACTAGATGAGATAGGAGACTGGCCATCAAATGTTAAAGCAATGCAGGAAAATTGGATTGGTAAATCTCAGGGAGCAGAATTCAGCCTCAATATCTTAGATACAGATTTAAATTTTAATGTATTTACCACACGTCTTGATACTTTATATGGCATGACCTTTGCAGTTTTAGCACCCGAACACACAGTAATTGATAAAATTCTTCATATTTCTCCAAACTCTGATGAGATTAAAGAATACATCATAAATTCAAAATCAAAATCGGAATTTGAGAGAATGTCAATTTCGAAAAAAAAGACTGGTATTGATACAGGTTTGTTTGTATCAAATCCTATGAGTGGAGAAAAAGTACCACTGTGGGTTGCGGATTATGTGTTAGTAAATTATGGTACGGGCGCAATAATGGCTGTACCCGGTCATGATGAACGAGATTATGAATTTGCAAAGGTCTATAATCTTAACATCGTACAAGTTATCATAGACGAAAATCATTCTATCAATATTGATGAAGAACCTTTTACTGATAGAGGTATTTTGATTAACTCTGGAGAATATAATAATCTAAAGTCTCATGATGAATCCTCTGGAGAAATTCTAAAATATCTTACTAAGAGTGGAATTGGAAATAAAAAAACTACCTTTAGATTAAGGGATTGGCTTATTAGTCGTCAAAGGTATTGGGGTTGTCCCATACCCGTAATTAACTGTAGCAAATGTGGATTAGTTGCTGAAAGCCTTGATAGGTTGCCTGTTCTCTTGCCTGAAATAGATGATTATAAAAATTCTGAAGATTCACCATTGGCAAAAAGCAAAGAGTTTGTTAACACCTCCTGTCCTACTTGCGGTATTGAAAGTATAAGAGAAACAGATACTATGGATACTTTTGTAGATTCATCTTGGTATTTTCTTAGATTCCTAGATTCAAACAATAAAGATTTGCCTTTTGATAAAGAGATAATTAATGACTGGTTACCTATTAACCAGTATATTGGTGGGGTAGAGCATGCCATTTTACATTTGCTCTATTCTAGATTTTTTGTTAAAGCTTTAAGAGATATAGGAATACTAGATGTTAGTGAACCTTTTCATAATTTATTTAGCCAGGGAATGATTAATTTTGGTGGTACTAAGATGTCTAAGTCAAAAGGTAATGTTGTTGACCCTGAGTCATACTTTGCTACACATGGAGCAGATGCTTTAAGATTGTATATTCTTTTTATGGCACCCCCTAGTGATGGTGTTGAGTGGAATGATGGTGGGATTGAAGGTACTAAAAGATTTTTGAATAAGGTATGGGATAATTTTGAAAAACTGTCTTTACTTGAAATTACTAATCAAAGTGAAGTAGATTCAGAAATTATTAGAAAAATCAATCAATCTATATATAGTATTACGAAACATCTTGATAAATTTGAATTTAACACTGCAGTATCTGACTTAATGAAAATTAATATTGAACTAACTAATTATTTAGGCTCTGCAACAACAATATCCCAAGAAACTAAAGACTATATTACTTTTAATATATGTAGCCTACTTTATCCTTTTGCGCCCCATATATCTTCAGAAATATATGATTTACATACAAATCAGAATATAGCTGAATTTACATGGCCAGAATTTGATCAATCGAATTTAACCAACCCTACTTATGAATTAGTTGTTCAAGTAAATGGAAAGAAGAGACATACAAAAATAATTAATACTGGAACCACACAAGAAGAAGCAGAAAAAATATGCGAATTAGAATTTCAAATTGAAAAAAAAGATTACAAGAAAATTATCTTTGTAGAAGATAAAATAATAAATTTCATTGGCTAATGACTTATTTAATTGTAACCGATACTCTAATTGATAATTTAGAAAGTTTAGATTTAGATTTACAATATCAAAAAGTCTCTAAAGACAACCTGAATTTAAATGAACAAAGTTCATTATTCGAAGATAATTTTTACAAATTCATAAATGATGCATATTTTACTTATAAAAATCTTCAAGATTATGAATATGATTTTTCATTAAAATATATATTTCAAATTAAGAAATCAAATCTTCAAAAATTTCAAGATATTGAAACTTTGACAATCGTACATAATACTTCTAAATCAAAAGAAAAATTTCCTTGGGACTTATCAAATATAATATTTAGTAAAAATAAAAACTTAGACGCAGAGCTCCTACTCTATTTTTCTAATAGAGAAAGTAACTTTAGAAGCTTTTTTAATTTTTTTACTAAAGAAATTTTTAGGCTTAAGTTATTGATCAATGATGATACGAATAATACTTCTGTGGTATTAAATGAAAAAAAGGATTATAAATATGAAAAAGCAGAAATTCTTTTAAAAAAACTGGATGAAAACAATATAGATGAAGCAATTAAATTAGTTTATAAACTAGAAGAAAAAATGTTAAAGGCAGCTTACAATCAGGAAAATTCAAAAAGGTTTATAATTGCTGTAAAACAAAAATTACAGGTTTGATATCCTTGACTTATTTCTATCTCTAAATTTCTTATTGATAATACCTTTTGAGTAAGCAATATCAAGTGATTTTAAAGCTTGATTTTTTGATTCAGGTGTAATTTCTTCATTTTCTAATATTTTTAAAGTTGTTTTCAACTCGCTTTTTAATGATTTATTTCTAACATTTCTTTTAGAATCTTGTCGAATTCTTTTCTTTTGTGAATTAATATTTGCCATGTAAAACCTTTCAGTATATAAGATATTAACTTGATAAATATGTTACATAATAAAAATCTAAGAAATATTTCAATAATAGCTCACGTTGACCATGGTAAGTCAACTTTGGCTGATCGGTTTATTGAAATATCTGGATTAATAAAACCTGGTGAACATGTGGATCAGATTCTTGACAGTATGGATCTGGAAAGAGAAAAGGGCATTACAATTAAATCTCAGCCAATTAGGCTTCAGTTTAATGACTTAACTCTTAACTTAATTGATACCCCGGGACACGTTGATTTTTCATATGAAGTTTCTAGAGCACTAATTGCATGTGATGGAGCTATATTGTTAGTAGATGCTACTCAGGGAATTCAAGCACAAACATTTGCACATTCATATGCTGCAATAGAAGCAGGATTAGAAATCATACCAGTATTAAATAAAATTGATTCAATAGATGCTGATATCGAAAATGCTACAAAACAGATATTTAATTTAATCGGATCAAAGGAAAATGAAATATTTCAAATATCAGCAAAAACTGGCGAGGGTGTTGAAAATTTATTACTTGAAATTCCTAACCTTATATCCCCCCCAGAAAAGAAAACAGAAGGTGTTAATGCATTAATATTTGACTCTTTTTTTGACTCATATAGAGGTGTGGTTGCATCAGTTAGAGTATTTGGTGACGAAATACATTCAGGACAAAAATTAAAGCTAGTTAATTCCAATTATTCATTTGAGCCATCTGAAATGGGATATTTTGATTTAGACTTTTTGCCTACTAAGAGTTTAAATACAGGTGAAGTTGGATATATCATAACCGGAGCAAAAGATCTTTCACAAATTAGAGTTGGTGACACTTTAGTCGCTGATGAAGATGATAAGCCAATTGCAGTTTCTGGATACAAAGAACCACAACCTACTGTTTTCTCAAGTATATTTCCATCGGATTCTGATGATTATTCAAAATTAAGAGATTCTCTAGATAAGTATGTACTAAATGATGCAAGCTTTTTCTATGAGCCCGAAACATCTTCTGCTTTTGGCTTTGGTTTTAGGTGTGGCTTTCTAGGATTACTTCATCTAGAGATAGTTATTGAAAGATTAGAAAGAGAGTTTGATCTATCTCTAATTGTCACACCACCATCTGTTGAATTCATGTTAATAAGAAATAATGATGAAGAAATCATCATAAGAAATCCAAGTGAAATTGAACAATATACAGATATAAAAAAAATAAAAGAGAAGTATTGCGAAGTAAACTTGCTATTTCCTAAAGAGTACTTGGGACCAATTATGCAGCTTTTGAGTGAAAAGAGAGCAATACAAGAAGATATAAATTATTTAAGTACAACAATGGTAAAAATTAAATATAAACTGCCATTACTTGAATTGGTAACTGGTTTTTATGATAATTTAAAATCTATTTCTCAAGGATTTGCATCTTTAGATTATGAAATTTTAGATTTTGAAGATGGGAATCTTGCAAAATTAGATATTTTGGTAAATGGTCAGATTATTGATTCATTTAGTTCAATTCTTGCTAAGGAAAATACAGAATTTGTTGGTAGAAATAGAGTGAAGAAACTATCAGAGCTGATTCCAAGACAACAATTTGATATTCCAATTCAAGCAGCAGTAGGATCAAGAATTATTGCTCGTGAGACTATAAAAGCACTTCGTAAAGATGTTACTGCTAAATTATATGGTGGTGATGTTACTAGAAAGAGAAAACTTTTAGAAAAGCAAAAAGAGGGTAAGAAAAAGATGCGACAAATTGGAAAAGTTAATGTTCCTAAGGAAGCTTTCCGCGATTTTCTTAAACAATAATGTTTATTCCTACTGTTTACACACCAGGTGTTGATATCAAAAATAATAAAGTTGACCTATCTGAGACAAAGTTACATCACATAAAGAATGTTCTCAGGATTAGAGAGAATAGTGACATTAATATATCAAATGGTAAAGGTCATATAATGTTTGGAACCCTAAAAAAAGATTTTGTTTTAATTGATAATATTAAAGAGTTTCAAAAACCAAATGATATTAAAATTTTCATTCCTTTTTTAAGAGAAAAAAATAGATTTAGATACTTAATTGAAAAATTAGTTGAACTTAATGCATCAGAGATACATATTGGAGAAACTCAAAATACACAAAAAAATAATATCAAAAGCGAAAAAATTGAGTCGTGGGTCGTTTCTGCTATTGAACAATCTGGATCACCATTTTATCCAAATATAATATACACAAAATATATTGATTTTGATTTATTTGATACTTGTTTTGATATTTCAGGTCAACAAATTAGTAATCATACTAAAAACATTAGTAATTTTGCAATAGGCCCTGAAGGCGGCTGGTCTCAAGAAGAACTTAAAAATTTTAAGTTTAAATTCATGCTTACAGAATTTAATTTAAGAAGTGAAACAGCAGCTATAACTGCATTATCATTAATAATGTAGGTTAAATGAGTACTAAATCAATATTCGAATTAATTTTATCAGGTGAAATTGAGTCTGAAATAATTTATGAAGATGATGATATTTTTGCTATTAATGATATCAACCCTGTCGCAAGAGTTCATATATTAGTTATACCAAAAAAGAAAATCGAGACGATAAATGATTTGAAAGACACAGATGTCAATTTAGCTGGAAAGATGATTATGGTTGCTAAGCAATTGGCTTATGAAGCAGGTATAAACGGTACTGGCTATAGATTGCTTTTTAATACAAATGATGATGCAATGCAGACTGTATTCCATATTCATTTACACTTAATTGGTGGGGAGAAGTTAAAAAATATTTAATGAATATTGAAAAAATAATTCCACTAGATTATGAACTCATTGATATTTTTGGTGTAAACGATAAAAATTTAAAATTTCTTAAAACAAATTTTAAAAAAGCAAAAATTAATGTAAAAGGAAATGTTGTTTATATATCAGGTGATGAAAAAACAACTTCTGAAATTTTGAAAATCTTCGATGAGATGCTTCTAATTGCCAACAGAGGTGACATAATAGAAATCGAAGATTTGAAATTAATTTCATCGATTAAAAATGAACAAAAATCTGTATCTAGCAAAACTAGCAATGTGCTAATTCACAATAATAAAAATATTAAAGTTAAAAATCTTAATCAACTTAAATACTTGGAAACAATTGAAAACTCTACTATTACATTTGGTATTGGGCCTGCTGGCACGGGGAAAACTTTTTTAGCTGTCGCCAGTGCAGTAAAAATGTATTCTAGTGATCAAATAAAAAAGATTGTCCTAACAAGGCCTGCAGTTGAAGCAGGAGAGAGACTAGGCTACCTACCAGGTGATTTGTCTCAAAAAATTGATCCCTATTTAGTTCCACTTTTCGATTCTTTAGAGTATTTTTTTGGAAATGAAACTTTACAATATCTAATTGATAAAAGAAATATTGAGATTGTTCCCCTCGCATACATGAGAGGTAGAACTTTAAATGATTCATGCATAATATTAGATGAGGCCCAAAATGCTAAAGTGAGTCAAATAAAGATGTTTTTAACTAGATTAGGTGAAAATTCAAAAATGATAATTACTGGAGATGAGTCTCAAATAGACCTTATAAACAAAGATTTTTCTGGTCTAAAAAAAACCAGAAAGAGTATTTCAAATATCGATGAAATTTCAGTAGTAGAATTTCAGAATACTGATATTGTTAGGAATAAGATTGTTTCAAAAATTTTAGAAGTATTTCCAGAAAAATAATGAATATATACCTTACACATTTAAGAAAAATATTATATATATTGTTATTTTCTGCCGCTGTATGGTTTATTTCTTTTTCATTATTTCCTGAAAACCAAATCATTAAAATCGAAGTCGGAGATACTTCACCAGCGACATTTTCTGCACCTAGATTTATATCAATTATTGATGAAGGTGAAACTGAAAATCTTAAGAGTGAAGCTATTGAAAATGTGGCCCCTGTATATTCCATTGATACGAAAGTTAATGTCCAAGTGATAGGTGGAATAACTGAAATGTTCTTAACAGTTATAAAGGCTCGAACAGAAGAAGTCCTTACAACCGATGATGAATCAAACCCTGAAGAATCAAGTTCAACCGTTACAGTGGTTGACTTAAGTAAAGTTGATCAAATTTCAAAAATAAAATCGTCACTTTTATTTTCTACTATTTCAACTTCCGCAATTGAAGTTTTGGTTGAGATTTCCAATATTGATAAAGACAATTCATCTAACTTTCTTACACAAATTGAATTTGAATCAAAAAATCAGGCTAACAGATTGCTTTCTAATGGTATAAACAATGAAAACCTAAATCAAATCAGGCAAACCATTGTTCAAACTCCTCCAAATTTAAATCTTCCAAGTGAGCTTTATGTTATTGTTCCAGAAGCTCGTGTTAGGTCTATGGTTGGTGAGATAGTTGCAGAAAACTTGGTTGCAAATCAAAAACTTGAAGAAGAGCTATGGAGTGATCAAAAAAATAAAGCATCTGCGAATATTGAAGCTGTTGTTATACAATTTTTTAAAGATGAGATTGTTGTGAGTGAGGGACAAATTATAAATGATGTTAAATATAAGGCTTTAGATGAATTTGGATATCTATCCGGTGAATCAAGAACTGTTCAAACTGCAGCAATTCCAATTATATTTTCAGTCTTTCTAATTCTCTATGTTCTTTTGTGGAGACTCAGGGACTCAATATGGAAAAATGACAACGAACTATTGTTGATGCTTACTCTAATTCTTGTTTCTTCTCTTTTCTTAAGAGGTGTATCTTACTTTTCTCAACAATCTGATTTTGATTTTGTGCAATATGCACTCCCTATTTCTTTTGTTGGAATTATTTCAGTTACACTCTTGAATTTAAGAGCCACTTTGATTTTGTCTTTGTCGAGTTCCCTTTTAGCCCTAGCTGGAGGTGGAAATATTGGGTTAGTTGCACTTGGAGCTCTAGGTACAATTATTCCAGCTATATTTCTATCCGAAGATACAGATAGGGCATTGTTAAGAGAGAGAATAATTTATATCTCATTAACACAACCATTGTTAGCTTTTGGAGTTTATTTTTTCTTAAGAGATGATGCGAACATTACTCAGATACTCATATTTTCTTTTTTGAGTGCCTTGATTGCAAACCTAGCTGCTTTTTCACTAACTTCTTATATTGAAAGTGTATTTAGGTTAACTTCTAATTTTAAATTATCTGAATTAGCAGATAGAAATCATCCAGCTCTAAGGTACTTAGAAGAGAACGCCTTAGGTACATTTAATCACTCTTTAGTAGTTGGCACCTTAGCAGATAGAGCTGCAAATCAAATTGGTGCAAATAGTCAATTAGCAAGAGCAATGGCTTATTATCACGATTTAGGCAAGACAGAAAACCCTACAATGTTTGTAGAGAATCAAATTGGATATACAAACCCCCATGAAAGTTTATTACCTATCGAATCTGCAAATATAATAAAAAGTCATGTTTCAGAAGGAGTTAAACTCGCAAAAAGGTTTAAAATTCCTGAGATAGTTTATAAAGGTATTATTGAACATCATGGTGATGGGGTCATAAGATATTTTTATGAAAAGGAAAAATTAAAAAATAGTGATGCCTTAAAAGAAGATTTTAGACATTTAGGACAGAAACCATCTTCTAAAGAATCTGCAATTTTAATGCTTGCGGATTCCCTAGAAGCTGCTTGCAGAGCTATCTTTATGGTTGAAGATGCGGATGAAGAAAAAATTCAAACTGTTATCGAAGAAATATTTAATGAAAAAATTGCTGATAATCAACTCAGCAAAGCACCTATAACATTTAAAGAATTAAGTATCATTAAAGATTCATTTCAAAAAAGTCTTGAAGGTTTGTATCACCAGAGAGTACTCTATCCTGAAATTTCTGAAGAAGAATAACTTATTTTGAGATTCAATTACAGTGGTTATTTTTATAATTTAGAAAAAGAAGCATTTAATACTGTAAAAAATGAATTTGAAAATAATTTTAATTTATCAGATAATTTTACTTTATTCATCCATTCTGTTTCCGCAGAAACTTCAAGAAAACTAAATTATAAAAATTTTAATAAAAATTATCCTACAGATGTTTTGACAGTTCCTCTTTATAACAATTTAAGTGAAATAAAGATGCTTGATAACAAATATAATGAAGTACTTGGAGATTTGTTTCTTAATAGAACATTAATTAAAGAAAATGCCAAGAGGTATGATAAAAAACTAGTAGAAGAGTATCAGCTAGTTTTACTTCATGGATTGTTACACTTAATTGGGTATTCCCATAATGATCAGAATAAATTAAGTGGAATTGAGGAAAAAATACTTAAAAAGGTTTGGAATGAATAAAAAAGAAAAATCTCTTAAACATCTAGCAATAATTATGGATGGAAATGGAAGATGGGCTTTAAATAAAGAACTGCCAAGGACTTCTGGACATGCAGAAGGGGAACACTCACTTTCTAGAACTATTGATTGGGCCATTACTAATAAAATAAAATGGCTTACAGTCTATGCTTTTTCTACTGAAAATTGGTTACGCTCATCTGATGAAGTTGATTACTTAATGTTTTTTAACAGGGATATTCTTACTCGAAGAAGAGATGAATTCAATGAGAAAGGTGTGAAATTTCGATTTCTGGGGGATTTGAGTGATCCAAAAATTCCTCATGAAAATAAAACATTAATGAAAGAAACAGAAGAAATTACAAAAAATAATAGTAATTTAAATTTAGTTTTTGCTTTTAATTATGGCTCACATAATGAAATTCATAGTGCAGTTATGGACCTGCATAATAACAATCTTGAAAAAGTGTTATCTCTTGAGGAAATAGCAGATAGTTTTTATAGCTCTTTTCAATACCCCGATATTCCATATCCAGATCTTTTACTTCGTACCGCTGGAGAAAAACGAGTAAGTAATTTCTTGCTATATCAACTTGCTTATACTGAATTAATTTTTATTGACACCTTGTGGCCTGATGTAAATCAAGACATATTAGACAATGTGTTACTAGAATTTAAGTCAAGGAATAGAACATATGGAAAAAACTAATAAAGAGTTATTTGAAAAAATTGTAACAATTTCTCAATCTAGGGGTTTTGTATTCAATGCTTCTTCAATTTATGGCGGGTTAAGAAGTTCCTACGATTATGGTCCTCTTGGTGTTAGTTTAAAAAACAACCTAGCAGCTAGTTGGTGGCGAGATATAAATAATGATGATAATTTATCAATATATCCTGTAGACACAGCAATAATACAAAGTTCTGAAGTTTGGAAAGCATCTGGACATTTAGCTGAATTTTCAGACCCTATGGTTGATCATAAACCAACAGGTGAAAGATTTAGAGCAGATCAGGTACCGGACGACTTGAAGAAAGAAGACTTAACAGAGCCTCGTCATTTTAATCTTATGTTTGAAACTAACATTGGTCCAGTTCAAAATGAAAACTCAGCCGTTTACTTAAGACCGGAAACTGCTCAGGGTATTTTTGTAAATTTTGAAAATGTTTTAAGAACAATGAGAGCAAAGTTACCATTTGGTATAGCAAATATTGGTAAATCGTTTAGAAATGAAATAACACCTGGACAGTTTATTTTTAGAACTAGAGAGTTCGAACAAATGGAAATTGAGTTCTTCTGCAAAGAAGAAGATCAAGAACAATGGTTTAACTTTTGGATAAATAAGAGACTCGAATGGTATAAGTCATTGGGAATTCCAGAAGATAAGTTGAGAATACGCACCCATGAAGAAAACGAGCTAGCCCACTATGCTTCAAAAACATCAGACATTGAATTTATGTATCCATGGGGCTGGGGAGAGTTAGAAGGTATTGCAAATAGAGGAACTTTTGATTTAACATCTCACGAAAGAAAAAGCGGAAAAGACCTTACATATTTTGATCCAGAATCTAATGAAAAAATTCATCCTGTTGTAATAGAACCAGCTGGAGGGCTGACCAGAACTTTATTTGCTATTTTATGTTCGAATTATGATGAAGATACTGTTAATGACACGACACGTACTTTATTTAGGTTCAACTTTGAAATTGCACCAATTCAAATTGCAATTCTCCCATTGAGTAAAAAAGATAATTTAATTAATATTTCAAAAGAAATTAAGACTAAATTACAAAAGAGTTTCAGAACTGAAATTGATATAACTCAATCAATTGGAAAAAGGTACAGAAGACAAGATGAGATTGGTACACCCTATTGTATTACTGTTGATTTTGAGACTATAGATGATGATTCTGTAACTATAAGAAATCGAGATAATATGAACCAAGAAAGAGTTAAAATTAATAAACTTCATGATTATTTTGAGAATATCTAATGGGCATAGCAAGAAATTCTATTGAAGATTTAAAGAAAAGAACAAAGATTAGCGACTTTATACTTTCCACTACTACAGGAAAGCTTAGGGGATCAAAAGGAATGGCATTATGCCCATTTCATGGTGAAAAAACTGCAAGTATGAGTTTTACTGATGTGGAAAATTTGTTTCACTGCTTTGGGTGCAAAATGGGTGGCGATGTTTTTAAATATATACAAGAAATAAATAACCTAGAATTTCAAGATGCAGTAGAATTTGTGGCTGATAATTATGGGTTTAAACTCTCCTATACTGACACGGGACAAATTGAGGATTTTAAAAAATATCAGTCCAAAATGAACATCATCAGTGACTATTTCAAAGAAACAATGGAATCTAAAGTATCTAAAAATGCAGTAGATTATTTACATTCTAGGGGTTTTGACTCTGCAGATATTAAAAAATACAATGTATCTTTTATAGATTCTGATACGGAAAAATTACTAAAATATTGTAAAAAAAATGATATAAATAACCAAGATTTAAAACGACTTGGATTTATGAGCAGTAATGATAATTTTCTATTTAAAAATAGAATACTATTTCCAATTCTCAATATTAGAACAGAGACAGTTGCCTTTGGAGGTAGAGCATTAGATGATTTCGGGCCAAAATATTTAAATTCATCTGAGTCCCTTTTGTACAAAAAAAATAAAAATTTATATTTTACAACAGATTTTATTTCTTCAATCAAAAAGAAAGGCTATGTTTTTTTGGTTGAAGGATATTTTGATGTTCTGGCATTAAACAAACTTGGCTATTCAAATGTTGCTTCTCCATCTGGTACCGCCTTAACTACTCAACAATTAGAAATTCTATCAAGATACACAACAAAAATATTACTATGTTTTGATAATGACGAAGCCGGCTTAGCTGCCACAGAAAGGGTACTTGAATTAAGAAACCAAATAGGAAGTAAATTAGAAATTAATTGCCTAAAACTTCCACAGAACTATAAAGACTTATCTGAATTATTTGAAAATAATCCTAAATCATTTAAGGAAATACTTAAAGATAATAATGAATTAGTTGAATTTTTAATAGATAAGTCTCTCGCAGTAGATAATGATAAACAGCGTATATTTGAATATTTTCAAAAATTATCACAACACTTAAGCCCATTGGAAGTTGATGTGTCTCTTGATTTACTTGCTAAAAAAATTAATACTTCTAAAGATATATTAAAAAGAGAGCTTAATTTTCAAACTAAAAATCAAAAAGATATTGATAAGCCACCCATAGAGCCGAAAAATACAAATGCACATTTAGTTTTTCAAGATATTGTCACTGCTGATATTGTAAAAAACAACTTTATTATTGATGAACAAGTTTCAGAAATTCTTAATTTAAGTGATGTATTTACAAAAAGTATAAATCAGTTGAAAAAAGATGTAGATAAAGATAATAAGTATAAAAATATATCTTACACTTCTGAACAATATTCTGAGTCCATATCGCGTCTTTATTTACATTTTGCTAGTTTAAAAATTGACACACTCATAGAAGAGTTTGAATCATCTAAAAATAAAGATTTTTCACTTTTACAATCGGTAGAAGATATTAAAAAGAAAATAGAAATTTATCAGAGTACCCTTTAATTCATAGTATTATTAATTTGCTATCCGAGGTAGCTCAATTGGCAGAGCAGCGGACTGTTAATCCGTTGGTTGTGGGTTCAAGTCCCACCCTCGGAGCTATATTTTAAAATTTTCACTATAATAATTATGAATGGAGGAATTATGGATTATCTTGCAGAAGTAAAAAAAAGAGCTGAAGGAAAAGACCTATCTACCTTAGGTGGTTCAGTTAAATTTGTTGTTGGTGACAATATCGTTATGATCGATGGACCAAGTGGTGAAATAACTACAAATGATGGTGAAGCCACATGTACTATTGCTACTGATGATGAAACTATGCAGGCAATAATGGATGGATCATCAAGTCCACAGGCAGCTTTTATGACTGGTAAGTTAAAAGTTGCTGGTGACATGAGTATGGCATTAAAGATTCAATCAGTCATTTCATAAACATTAGGGCCTGTAGCTCAGTTGGTTAGAGCAACGGACTCATAATCCGTCGGTCGTAGGTTCGAGTCCTGCCAGGCCCACTTGAATAATATGATAAAGTATTTAACGTACGGATCTTTATTTGCTATATCTATTACCTCACCTCCACAGTTTTTAAGTGTTTATATTTTCGACTTGGCAGATCTAAGTTTAATTTTACTTTTTTCAATGATTACTTTAGAAGTATTTCATACAAGTGAAACTATAAACTGGGATGGGATAATAAAATCTTATTGGTTTTATTTAGTTGCAGTCTTATCTTTTACATTTTTAATATATGGTTTAAATTCAATTACAGTTAGATTTATTTTTTACACTGTTTTTGGATTTCTCACTTATTACTTATTTGGAAAATCATCTAGAAATAATATTGAAATATTTTTCATACCTATCTGGGGTATTTCTATTCTAAATTTACTAGTTGCAATATTTGAACTCTCATATTTGAATAATACGCTTGGATGGATATCTTTTTTCTATGAAAATCCAGGATTTTTTAATAGGGGAAGACTTGCAGGATTTCAAGGTGGGGGACCAAATGTTGCTGGCTTGCTCTTTACATTTTTAACTTTTTCAAGCTTATATTTTTATAATTTAAAAAATAATTTATTCTATCTCATTCTTTCATTTGTCAATGTCTTTTTAGTATTTATAACTTTCTCAAGAGGAAGCTACTTAGCTTTATTTGTTTCATTAATTTTTTATATGTCTATTAAAAAATTTACTAAAAATAGATTTGTGATTATTACAATTTTAATGTCAGTCGGTTTCGTTTCCTTTCTTTACTTTGGTAATTCTCAAATACTACTAAAGGAAAGTGACCGTGGATACTTGACTCGTATTGCTCTAGATAATATTTCTATCTTAGAAGGCTATGGAGGTGGTAATTATGTAAAAGAAATTTATGGTAAATACTTCCTTTCGATCAATCCAACAATACTTGAAAACAATTTAAATATTAAATTAGATAAAGTTGAACTTGGAATTACGCCGAAAGAGTTTAGTGATTCTGGAGTTGATTTTTTTATAGGCACTTCAGGTGGAGGCTATGAGCTTCTTCAACAAGCTGATATAGCTTTAAAGTGTTCCGATGATCGCACGACATGTCAACACGTCAGAGTTAATTATGAGACATTATATAAATTTTTATCAAGTATTTTTGGACTTGAAGTAAATAAAATTGAAGAATTTTCATTAAACTCAATTTGTTTCAGCTTTTCATCCGACCTTGTTACAAGAGGTGAGTTTGACTGTTTTCTTAAAGAATTGATTAATAATGAAATTAATCTAGTTAACAATTCAAATTTCACCGCTGTTGATTTTTTTGTTCAATGTGAGATAACAAGTATATATAAGTGTGAAAATAGGCGACTTGCAATTGGAGAGCTGGCTGTTCTCGTTGAAAAGTTTGTATATGATGAAAAAATTGTTTCGGAAGATAACTTTAAGCAGTTTTGCAAAGAATGTAAATTTAGAGATGTTAACGGTTATATTAAAATTCAGTTCGATAAATATGAGAGCCTCCTTCCTAGGAGTGTTTTTAGTTTTTATACTTCTGATGATGGTAACAACTGGAGTCAAATTGGTTTTTCAAGAACTTCAGGAAAAGTTGTAAATTTTAATCAAAACACTTCATATATTGAAATTGGTGGCCATTCTGATGGTCAGTCTTACGGCAATACATTTCTTGATGCTACTGTTAAGTCATTGGAAATTATTTCTAAAAACTCCTCTAAAAAAATAATATTTTCTGAAGAATATCAAAATAACACATATTTCATATTTAAACCAAGTACAGTTGATTTTTATAGAGCAAATATCACTTATGAAAATAACGGCATAAAACTTTACAGACCAAATAAATATTGGCTTGCTATTGACAATAATTTTAACTTTTCTGATGACTTTGAGTTAATTCTTGAACTTTCATTTCCTGAGATTCCATGGGAAACAAATACTTTAATATCAAGTACATCTACTCTTGATGGAAATAAGCAGTCATGGAGAGTTGATATTGACGATGGGAGACTTTTTTTTACATGGGCAGATCAGGAGGGAGTGTTTATTAATGAAAATACTATTGGGGATAAAAGCTTAAGAAGCGGTATCTTAGTTCAGCAGGATGGAAAAATTTCAAGTACTAGTTCGCCAATAGTAGATCCATCATACCTAAGTCAATTAACCACTGCACATAATGGATATCTTACTTTTGCTGTTGAGTATGGTTTGTTGGTTTCTATTATATTCTTTGGAATAATTATTAAATTTATAATTTATTTATTTCAAAACTTAAATAATCAGAATCTGTTCATTGCTTTGGGTTTAATTGCATTTTTAATTCAAAATATTACTAATGATATGATTTATTCACCGGATGCTTTTTTGATGTTTAACTTATTTTTTTCAATACTCTATTCATCGATTAGTCCACTATTAGATAAAAAATTATAAAAGTTTTTATCTAATATCAAGACTTGTGCACCATTTTCAGTTACATAATTATATGTAGGCACTGTAAGTTTTTTAACAGATTCAAAGTCAAAATTTCTAAAAGACCATAATAATTCAGAAGCTTTAAATACAGATATATTGTCATCAATAGTAAAAGCACTTTCTAGAGCATTTACAAAGCTAACAAATGTATTAAAATTATTAAAATTTTTTAATTCATTCATAAGAGATACTATTACCTCTTGTTGTTTTCTTATTCTTGTTAAGTCACTGACTCCACTCATTGGTTTCCATTCAGAAATATCATCACCATTTATATCAATTAGCTTTTCGCCAACCAATACTTCAGTATTACGAGAAACAACCCAATTAAGTGCGATTTCCCCACTCAAATTGTTACAACCTTTTTGGATTTCAAATGAGTATCCTTCTCGTTGAGTTTCATTTACACAAATTTGAATTCCATTAAAGCTATCAATTATTTTTTCAAAACCCTCAAAACTGAACTTTACAAAGTGATTTATTTTTAACCCCGTAATGTTTAAAATCACTGCAGACAAATTTTCAGTATTTGTTCCACAGTCATTATTTTGAAATGATGCATTTATTCTTTGAATTACATCAGTACAAGGATCTTTAATTAAAAGATCTCTGGGTAAAGAGATTAGAGATGGATTTCCATTATTGTCAATTAAAACAATCATAATAACATCTGCTCTACTGCCTTCTACAAATCCTCTATTTGCTGATGATGTTTCTGATCTTTCGTCACTACCAATAATCAGATATGAGGTAAATATATTTTCAATTCTTTCAGTATTGTTATTAACTAATAGTGTATCGTAAATATTTTCTTCAAAAATTTCATTTTCATTCTCATTTGGAGTATCCACGTCTTGATTAATTTTTAACGAAGTAGTAGTACTACTTTTTTTTAATCCACTTGAAATTTCTTCTACGTTTTCTTCACTAAATTCTTCTGTTTCAAATTGTGGAAAAATTATGTAAGAAAATATTGATATAGTTAAAATCAAAAAAAATAATGCATATTGTTTATTAATTTTCATAACCAAATCACAACTATAATAAAGATAAGTACTTAATATAGTTAAATGCAAGAAATTTGTGCTGTAATCGCTGCAGGTGGTTTAGGAACTAGATTAAAAGACTATAGGGATAATAAATCTACAAAAGTTCTCATTCAGATAGACAATATGTCAATGATATCTTCTCAAATCCAACAAATATCGGACTGGGGAGTAACAAAATTTATTGTTGTAACCAACCCTGAGTTTGATGAGTTAATTAGAAAAGATATTATTAGCAACCACCCTTCAAAAGATATAAATTTTACCATTCAACACACCCCTTCAGGAATTGCGCATGCATTACTACAAGTCGAGAAACTCATAAAAAAAGAATTTAAGATATTATTTGTTTTGGGAGATAATTTTTTTGGAGAGAACCCAATAAAAGATTTAGATTTTAATAATAAATTGAAATCTACAATATTTGTAAAAGATGTAGAAAATCCAAAAGACTTTGGTGTTCTGGAAATAAATAATAAAGAATTAGTAAAAATAGTAGAAAAACCAAATAATCCAAAATCAAACAAAGTAGTTGTTGGAATTTATTTATATAATCCTGATTGTTTTAAATATATTAAGCAACTACAACCATCTAATAGGGGAGAATTAGAAATCACAGATTTGAATAATCTACTAATTTCAAAAAAATTAATGGATTATAAAAAACTTAATTCCTGGTGGGTTGATGCTGGAACTAAAGAAAGAATTGAAGAATTAAAAAAACTTATTTTATAATTTCCATTCGTGAGAATTTTAAATATATCAAAATAACAAAAATAAAATAAAAAATTATTATTAAATCTGAAAAATCCTTGAAAATTATTGAGGAAGCTATGAATGAGAATATTGTTAGATTTATAAAAATAAAAATTAATAAGACTTTTTTAATATCAATACCAGTTGCCAATAGCCTGTGGGAAATATGATCAGTCCCACCAGTAGTAGGTGATATATTATTTTTTATCCTATACACAAATACTGTAAAAAAATCGAGTACTGGAATTGTAAAAAAAAGAAAGACAGGCGCAAAAGAACTGTAAAGAATTTGAGTACCGTCGGGATTCCAATCAAAAAGAATACTTATAAATCCTAAAACAAAACCAATAAATAAACTTCCTGAATCACCCATATAAATTTTTGCTGGTGGGAAGTTTAAAATGAAAAAACCTAATATTGAAAACATGAGTATAAAACTTATATCTGCCAGATAATTTTGGTCATAAATAAAAGATAGAAAACTTAAAGCTAAACAAATAAATGCAGTATTTAAAGACGCAAAACCATCCATATTATCTGTAAAATTAATTGAGTTCATAAGTAAGATAATCCAAAAAGAAGTAAATATTAAATTAAGATTATTATTTAAATATATTCCAAAAATACTTTCAAAGTTAATAAATAGATTTAAATAATAAATAGGTAAAATTACAAAAACAAATTGAAAAACTATTTTTACTTTCCAATTTAGATTTAAAAAATCATCTAGAACTCCCATTATTGCAATTGCTAATGCAAATATAGATATGTAAACAAACTCAGACCCAGCTTGGCCAAGAAGTCTGACCGATATAAAAAAACTTGTCGCCATCCCAACCCCTCCTAATGGAACAATGTTAAGAGAGTTTAATCTTTTCTGACTGCTTTTACTTGCTATAAAATTTGTATTAATTTTTATAAAAATAAAACATATAAAAAATGATGTTAGTAGCGAAATAATCGATGCCGATACTACAGGTAATTGAATATTCTCCATCATCATTTATTGTATATTATTCTAAATTTGTTTGAAATTGCTTCTACCGAGAAGTGTTGAATTATTTCACTTCTTATTTTATTATTATCCAAATTATCTATAATTTTCTGTCTATTTTTAATTAATTCAATATACCTTTCAATATTATTATTCTCGACAATAGAACCGCAATCTAAATTTTTGATAATATTTTTTGTACCAGGTATATCATTTGCTATGCAGTAGAGTCCCACATAAGCCCCCTCTAATAAAACCCTTGAGAATCCTTCATGATGACTGGGGTTAATTAATAAATCATATTTAAACAATTCATTTGGTACGTCAATATTTCCTAAATAAATTACTTGTTGTTTTAAAATGTCTAATTCTTGATTATTAATAGAGCTTTTGTTTCCTGCATCAATGTCACCAGCTACATAAAATTCGATATCATCTGAATTAGAGAATGATTTTGCTATTTTTAGATATTCAAAAATACCTTTTTCCCTTAATAGTCTCCCAACAAAAATAACCTTTGTTTTTTTATTGAATTCTGATTTTATTTTTAGTTTGTTAGTATTTAAACCACTTCCTTCAATTATTTCGACCCTATTTTTAAATTTTGAATAGTCTATAAAAATATCTTTATTGAGTTCATTTTGAAATATAAGTACATCAATTTTTTTGTTTATACTTCTTTTAACAACAGGTCTTAAAGCTACCCTTAGAATTTTCGCAAGCTTTGTTTTTGAAAACAAATATCCAAGTCCTGTTATTGATGCAATAGTGTAAGTTTGTTTTTTTAATGACAGGGTACCTATCAAAAATAAAATTAATGTTTTTAAAGTAAAAATATGTATTGTGTCAGTTTTTTTTAATTTTTTAATTTTTTTTCTTAAATCAATCATCCCTCCCAGATCAATTAAGCGCTGTCTATCAATTTTCCAATTAAGAATTTCAGAATAATCAGTTAGATTGTTTCTATTCTTTTCAAGTGGTGTAATACCTATAAATTTAAATTTGTCGCTTAAGCTTCTTACAATCTCTGATCTTGACTGTAATAAGATCCAATCCCAATGGGCAATATAATAAATCATTAATCTTTATTATAAAAACAATAACAAGGTTAACATCATATTAATGAATATAGTCATAATTGGTGTTGGCTACGTAGGTCTTGTTACAGGCTTAGGATTAGCAAAGTTAAATCATACTATTCAATTTTTAGATATTGACTTTCAAAAGATAGATAGATTAAAAAATAAAATTTCTCCATTTTATGAACCAGAACTTGAAAATTATTTGAATGACATTGAAATTATAAGCAAAAGTTCTTTTGAAAGTGAATACAACGAAATAAATTGGGATGATGCAGACATTGTCATGATTTGTGTCCAAACTCCTTCATCAATAAATAATGAAGTTGATACTAGCTATCTAGTAAGAGTTTTTGAATCAATTGCTGAATTTGTTGATAAAAAAACAGTTGTTTGTATAAAATCAACAATTCATCCAGAAGCAATAAACTCTACAATTAATTCTTCAAAGTTTTCAAATGATCAAATTGCTTTTAATCCAGAATTCCTTAGAGAGGGAAGTGCATTTCAAGATTTTTTTAATCCCGATAGAATTGTAATTGGAGCAAATAAAGAGACAACCGCTAAAAAGATTGCATTACTTTATAAAGATATTGATTCAAAAATTATTTCTACTGATCCAGTATCATCACAATTAATAAAATACTTGTCAAATGCATATTTACCACTCAGACTTTCATTTGTAAATGAGGCTTCACAGGTAATCAATAAGCTTGGAGGAAATTTAAATGAAACGCTAGAGGGAATTGGTTTAGACACAAGGATAGGAAAACAATATTTCAGACCTTCACCTGGATGGGGAGGGTCCTGCTTTCCTAAAGACGTAGCTGAACTGAATTCAATAGTATCTTCTCAAGATTTAAATACTCCTTTAATTTCAAATATTATTGAATCAAACACTCAACATCAAATATGGTTTGCTGAGTATTTAATAAATCAAAAAAGAAACAATAATTTAAAAAATATATATTTAATAGGTCTTGCCTTTAAAGAAGATACAGATGACACAAGGTGTTCTCCAACTATTTTTGTACATGAAATACTAAAATCTAAAAAAGAAAATGTACATATTTTTGATCTAAGTACTTATTTCTCTAAAGAGTATGACCTTCATAGTGAATTTAAAGAAGATTCACTAATAGTTGAAATGTATCCCTTAAATGATAAATTTTCAACGGAAATTCAAAATAAATTAAATCAAATAAATAAATTTAAGTATTTGAGGTATTGGGAGTAAATTATTAATTATTTAGTTACTGGTGGTGCAGGTTTTATAGGTTCTCATCTCGTTGGAAAGCTTTTAAATGAATCAAACAATGTAATTGTGGTTGATAATTTAATTACTGGGGATGTAAAAAATATAAATCAATTTATGAATTTTAAAAATTTTAAATTTATTGAACATGATATTCAAGAAAGTTTATTTATTGATGATAAAATAGACCATGTTATTCATTTGGCTAGCTGTGCGAGCCCCAAAGCATATTCGCAATACCCAATAAACACTCTTAAGTCAGGAAGTATTGGAACAATAAATGCTCTTGGGATTGCAAAAAAACATAATGCAAAATTTTTCTTAGCTTCAACTTCGGAAATTTATGGAGATCCTGAAGTTTCTCCTCAAAATGAAAATTATTGGGGAAATGTAAATACCTTAGGTCCTCGAAGTATGTATGATGAATCAAAAAGATTTGCAGAATCAGCCACACATTCTTACATGTCCACTCATGGAATCCATACAAATATAGCTAGAATTTTTAATACTTATGGACCAAATATGCAAATCGACGATGGACGAGTAGTGACAAATTTTATTTATCAAGCTATAAATGATAAAGATATAACTCTTTATGGAACTGGCAGCCAAACAAGATCTTTTTCTTTTATTGAAGATACTCTTGATGGATTATTACGAGTTATAAATTATGAAAAATCAGATGTTTTTAATATTGGAAGTGAAAATGAAATAACTATTAAATTTCTTGCAGAAACTATAGTTACATTGACAAATTCAAACTCAAAAATTATATTTGAAGAACTTCCAGAAAACGATCCAAAACAAAGAAAACCTGATCTTACAAAAGCTAAAAAACTTTTAGGTTATAAACCAAAACACACCTTAGAAGAAGGACTTAAAACAACTATTGATTGGATTAAAAAAACTTATAGATAATTTTTTAATCTGTTGTTTAATGTTTTCAGGGAATTGTTTTCTAGTTGTTTTTTTGAAGTTTTTAAACTTTGAAGTGTTTCTTCATTTTTAAATTTACTCAATTCATTAAGCTTTGATACCAATTCAATTGAATTTTGAAAGTTAAAAAAATTATCATTTTCGAATATGTAATTAAAATCTGTATTTTTATAAAAATTAACTATTTCAAAAGAAAGAGTTTCTAGTACTGATTTATCAAAAAAACCATCCTTTGCGCAATTAAAGTGTACGTCATACTCAAAAAGAATTTTTGGAAGATTCTCGTGCTTAAATTTTCCTAAAAACTTTATATTCTGATCTTTATATTTGTTTTTTAAACTATCTAAATACTGCTCATCTTTTTTGTTTAGGGGTCCTCCAATAATATCTAGTTGATAATTTTTAAAATTAGACATCAAGAATGAATCGATAGCAGTTTCAATATCTTTAGATCTAGATATTCGTGATAGTATTAAAAATTTTCTTATTTCAAAGGTTTTTCTGTTGAAGTTAAAGTTTTCTAAATCTATAGCATGACCAATAACTTTAACTTTCTTATTTTTAAAAGGAAAAGATGAATTGGAAGCTGTAACAATATATTCAGAAATTAACATACTTACAAATAGGATAATTTTTTTTATACCAAAATTAGGACCAGGATGAGTAAACCATAAAGTTGTTTTTATTTTATATCTAATTAAATAAAAAGATGACACAAATATTGAAATAGGGGACATATGTGAAAAACATCTAGTATATGAATTCTCTTTAGTTAGTTTTTTTACTTGCTTAAACAGTATGAAATATTTGCTAAATCTGCCAGCTTTTTCATTTGGACCATAGACACTTACATGTTCAGGAAATTTAGTATCAGTAACCTTCTTTAAAGTAACAACATCAACTTGATCAAAATTTTTTGATATAGTTTCAATCCATTTGATAGCAAATCCTAAAGAGGTATCTGCATCGTTTATTGCCAAATTAAAATAAAGTAATTTATTTTTCATAAATATTTTTTTCTATTTTGATCCAATTATTTAAAAAACTGCCTTCACCTGATAAATCTTTACTTAATTTGTGACTTTTTTCCTGTAAATCTATTTGTAAACTTTCATTTTCTATAAAATTTTTTAATTTTTGTTGAAAATCTTTATAGTTGTTTAATTCATATAAAATAGTTCCACCATATTTTCCAAAGGGATCATTAATTCCTTGTATATTGGTTGCCAAGCTTGGAGTTGAGCAAAGGCCGCTTTCAATTAGTACTCTTGGAAGTCCTTCAAAATTACTTGCCATGACGAGTAATCTTGATGTTGAATATATCAAAGACAACTCTTCCGGGCTTTTTTTTCCGATAAATTCAATATTTTCAATATTTTTATCTTTAATAATTTTTTTACATTCATTAAAGTATTTTATGTTTTGGTCATCACCTACAATTAATAGTTTTTCTTTAAAGTTATTTTCTTGCGAAAATTCATGAAATGCATTTATTAGAAAATCTACTCCTTTACGTGGAATAATATTCCCAACATATACAAGATTTTTTCGCTTTAAATTTTGAATTTTGTAGTTTGAGTAATCTACCCATGCAGGAAAAGTAATATATTTCTTTGAATAGTGTTTAGCTAAATTCGAAGTGTAGTTTTCTTCAACACCTCTAATAAAATCACATTTTTTATATGTAAAACTTGATAGAGAATTTGCTAAAAATTTAATAATAAAATTGTTTTTAAACCTTCTTTGATTTAAAAGTAAATTTAAGAAGTCGCCATGGTGCTCAATTACAATCTTTATATCTTTAATGAAGAAAATTTTTATGAGAGTTGGTATAAAAGCTGAAATAGGATCTTTTGATGATATGATATCTATATTGTTTTCAACGCAAAAATTTTTTACCTTAATCAAGTTAAAAAAATAAAATTTCAAATATTGAAAAAAGAGTAATTTTGGTTTTTTTATATACCTTATTCCAACAATGTCATGGTTTATGTATTTATTTTCCTGACCAAAAGTTATTACATAAGTGTTAAAGTTTTTAGATAATTCATGAAATTTTAAATTATCTGAAGAATTTAGAGTTGGTCCATAATCAGTTGTTCCAAATAACAATAAATTTTTCATTGTTTAAAAACCTTTAAATATTCTAATAAGTTTATATCTTCATCAAATTTTGTAGTAAGTAAATTTTTTGCACTTGACATCTTTTTAAGCCTAGATTCTTTTGAATTAATTACATCAATAATTGTGTTACTTAAATTTGTTGGATCTGGTTTCACCCCATCGACTAAATCAATTAACCAGCCATTTTTTCCATTTTCAATCACCTCATTCGATCCACCAACAGGTGTTGATATCAGTGTTAGATCATAGTTTATTGCTTCTAACAAAACATGTGGTAATCCTTCATAACCTGAAGCTTGAATATATATTTGTGAATTTTCATAATAATTCTTTAGTTCTTTAATTGTTTTCTGACCTGTAAAAATTACTTTATCCTCTAAACCAAGTTTATTTGTTTGATTTTTCAAATCTTTTTCTAGAGGACCGCTTCCAACTATAAACAATTTAAAATTTTCAATTGTTTTTTCTATTTCATTGATGGATTCAATTATTACATCAATATTTTTCCATGGTGCAAGTCTTCCTACTGTAATTAAGTTCAGATTATTATTTGAAATGTTTGATTTATCAAAAACATCGGTTTTTGTATTTGATATTTTTGTACCATTGTAAATCACTTTAAGATTATCTCTTTGAACACCCCAATTATTAACTACTTCACTTAAATGTTTTGAAGGGGTTATAACTAAATTAGCTTTTGTTGCAGTCCATCCTCTTGAAAATTTTGCAATTTCTAAATGTAAATTATGAGAATTGCTTTGGAATTCGTCAAACGACTCTTCAATTAAACCTTTGTTTCTACCTCTTTCCCAGGCCCAATCTCCAACTACTTTCCTAATTAGTCTTTTCCTTAGGAAAATATTTGCAATATAAGATTCCATTGGTAGTCCGTTTACAAAGATTACATCAGCATTGTAACCCTCCCTGATTATTGAAAAAATAGTTTTTACCCATCTAAATAATAAATTTTGTCTTCTTAAAATTCTTTTTACTAGAAATTTTTCATCGTCTACAATATGTTTTTCAGTGAGGCAAATAATAGTTACATCAAAATTATTTTCTGTGAGTAACTTTGCAATTTTAGGAACAAAACTTGCTGGCCCTCCTATGTCAGGAGGATAAATACCAACAGTTATTAATATTTTCAAATATTTATATTTTGTAGTTAATTATTTCTTTAATCATATCTGGAATAGTCATCGTAGGTTTATATCCAGTTGCATTGATTATTTTTTCAATTGAAGGAGTTCTTCTCATTGGATCTTCAAATTTGTTTCCATAAACTTCTTCATGAGTTTTAAATATAACTTCAGAGTTTGAATTTGTCTGCTTAATCACCATTTCTGCAAGGTCTCTTATTGAAATTTCTTCAGTTTGTCCTATATTAAAGATTTCTCCATACAAACCTTTTTGAGCTAGTAAATAAAAATAATTTACCACATCACCCACCCAAGTAAATGATCTTGTTTGATTTCCTTCTCCGTGAATAATAATTGGTTCATTTTTTAGAGCAGCTTCAATAAATTTTGGAACTACCATGCCAAATTCAGATAGTTGATTTGGACCAATAATATTAAATAGCCTTACTATTATTGGATTCAAGTTCCCATCATTGTGTTCTGAAAGAGCTAAAAACTCATCTATTAATTTTGATGCAGCATAAGACCATCGCAATTTTGTAGGTGGTCCAATTAAACTTTTTGATTCTTCTGTCCAAATTGGATCATTGGACACTCCGTATACTTCAGAAGTAGAAGTTAAAAGAAGAGGAACATTGTTAATTTTGCAGGATTCAATGATTTTATGAGTTCCTTCAATGTTAGTAAGTAAAGCTTTACTAACATTCTCCATAATATATTGAACACCTACTCCTGCGGCTAAATGAAAACAAAAATCATAACCATCCAATAAAAGATTTAAATCATCACAATCCTCGACTCTTTTATCAAGTAAGGAGATTTTTTCATTTTCTAAAAAGTCATTAATATTCTCTATTTTTCCTGTTGAGAGGTCATCAATAATTAAGATTTTTTCTGTCTCATTCTCAATGAGTTTTTTAATCAGATTTGACCCAATAAAACCAGCACCACCAGTTATTACTACTTTTTTTAACTTGTTATTCATATTCATATTTAAAATCTAGTTCCTTAATTGTGCTTTCATATTCTAAATACCACTCTACAGTTCTTTTTATTCCATCTTCAATATTTATATTTGGTTCCCAATTTAATACTTCTTTAGATAATTTTAAGCTTGGTAAAACAATATCAACATCTTTATAAGCTCTGACTTCATTTTTAATTTTCCCTTTTTTGCCTAATTCTTTTTCAATTAATTGAATTACTTCGTTGAGTGACCACGTTTGATTTGAGCCAAAATTAAAAGTGCCATCTTTTTTATATTTGATTAATTCTTGAACTCCATCCACAATATCAGAGATGTAAGTAAAAGATCTTCTTTGGTTTCCATCACCATAAATAATTACATCTTGACCAGATGCTATCCAATGTATAAATCTTAAAATTGACATATCGGGTCTACCAAAAGGACCATAAACTGTAAAAAATCTTGAAATTTTTATTACCGTATTTGTGTCTTCAAGGATGTTTTTTGCTAATGTTTCACCAAATGATTTTGTTGAGGCATAAACAGATGGGGGATTAGATAGCTCATCCTTATTTTCAACCGCTAGATTTTTTCCAGTATCACCATAAATTGAAGAAGTTGACGCAATTAAAATTTGCGGTATTTGATATTCTTTAACTTTTAAGCTTAAATTGGTTGTTCCTAGTGTGTTGTCCATTAGATATTTTTCAGGATCTAGAAAACTTTGTCTTACCCCAGCTCTTGCACCTAAATGCACTATCGCATCACAATTTTCAAATATATGAGAATTTTTGTTTAATGAATCATAATTCGACAAATCCAAGTGATAAAATTTAAAATTTTGTAATTTTTCTAAGTTTCTCCTTCTAAGCTGTTTGAATCTGCTGTCGTATGCATCGTTTAATGAATCTACACCAATAATTTGAAGATTTTTATCAAGTTGGTTTATAAGATTAAAACCAATAAAACCGCAAGAACCAGTGACAATTATTTTATCCACCATCAAATTCTAACTCTTTTAAAGTTTACTTATTGATATTTCTCATTTCTATTATTATTTTATATATGCTTAAATTTCTAGGCCAAGCTGGCTTCATGTATGAAACAAAAAATGAAATTTTATTAATGGATCCCTGGATGTCCAAAGAAGGTGCTTTCGATTCCTCATGGTACCAATTTCCTTGTAATCATGAATTGGGTGATGAAATAAGAGAAGACATAAAAATATCAAACAAGGAAATTTATATTTACATTAGCCATGAACATAAAGATCACTTTGATGTGCCATATTTGAAGACATTAGATCTTTCAAAGATAAATTTTATTACTCCAAAATTTAGAAGAGATCATGTTGCCTCTGTCCTTCATAAATTAAATCCAAAATCTGTAACTACCCCTATTGATTCAGAAGTGTTAAATATTGGTGATATGGAAATTAGATTGTTTCTTGATGACCAAGAAATAGTAAGAGATTCAGCACTTGGTTTAATTGATATGGAGAACGATTTTACTTTTTTAAATTTAAATGATTGCAAAGTGTACGACAGGATAGATGAGTTAAAAGACATTTTTAAGAAATTAGATGCTTTCACTTGTCAATTCTCTGGTGCTGTTTTTCACCCAGTTTGTTATGACTATCCAGAAAAAAAGTACAGGGAAATATCTGAATCAAAAGTTTATGGGAAATTTAATTCAGTCAGAAATTTAATCAGTAAGTTAGAGCCTAAATTGTATATACCAGCTGCAGGTCCGCCAGTATTTTTAGATCCAGATCTAATCAATATTAATTTTCAGGAAGTAAACATTTTTTCATCTCCTTTTAAATTTCAAAATTATTTATTAGAGAATATGCCAGAATTAAATGTTGAAGTACCAATACCGGGTTCGACATTTAGTTTCCGTAACGATAACAATATTGAAATTAAGCATCCTTTTGAAGACATAGAAGAACAATTTGACAAAGAAAATATAAAAAAATATGCAGAAAAATATTTTTATATTTTTGAAAATAGAAATAATCAAAAATCAGAATATGATCCAATTCAAATTCAGCAAAAATTACTTTTAGAGCTTAAATCTAAATTTGAAAATTTTAATATAGAGCAAAAAATGGATGTTGTTTTGCAATTTTCTCTTAATGAGATTAACGATTCATCAATATTTGTTAATTTTGACAAAAAAGAAATAAATATATTGGATAAAAATCAAAATAATTCATCAGCTACTTATGAAATTAGTAGCTCTGCGGGTGATGTTGGGAGATTGTTAGATGGATATCTTAACTGGGAAGATTTTATGCTTTCATTTAGGCATAAGCTCAAAAGAACACCTGATATATACCAAGTAGCAATTAATGGTTTTTTAACAATGGAAAAAGAAGATGTTCCAAAATTTGTTGAAAATTTAATGCGACTCCAAAACCAAAGAGAAAGAATTACTGTTGAAGCAGGAGGAGTTCTTTATTCTATTGATAAGTATTGTCCTCACCAAGGTAGTGATCTTACAACACATCAAATCGAAGATGAAAGATTTTTAATTTGCCCAAAACACAGATGGTCTTTTGATCTTGAGAATGAAGGTAAAGCAATAAATGCTGATGCAACTATCAATGCTGTAGATTTAGATGGTGATGGGTCCTAATCTAAATTGACATATAATTCTGATTCCCACCTTGTAGTAATTCCAACTTATAACGAAATAGAAAACATTAGATTATTTTTAGATGAGTTATTAAAATTTAATATCTCTGTATTAATTGTCGATGACAATTCTCCAGATGGAACAGGACAGGTTGTAGAAAAATTAGCAAGCTCATCTTCAAAATTACATCTTTTGAAAAGAAGTGGAAAACTAGGATTAGGTTCTGCTTACCGAGATGGCTTTTTATGGGGACTAAATAAAAAATTTAGCTTTATGGTTCAAATGGATGCGGATTTTTCGCACAGATTTAATGATTTAGATAATATATTGAACGAATCTAAGACTAGTGATCTAGTTATAGGTAGTAGGTATATAGAAGGCGGGGGGAGCGAAGGATGGGATTTTAAGAGAAAGTTATTATCAAAGTCTGCAAATTTAGTATCTAGGATAGTTTTACAATCAAGAATTAACGATATGACAAGTGGTTTTAGATGTTATTCTGCAGATACATTAGATAAAATAAAATTTCAAAATACTAAATCTGATGGCTATTCATTCCAAATTGAAATGACTATGAGATGTGAGATCAGTACTCTAGAAATTAAAGAAATTCCTATTATATTTAATGAGAGAAGAGTTGGAAATTCAAAAATGTCAAAAAAGATAATTGTAGAAGCTTTATTATTTCTTGCAAAAAATGGAATTAGAAGATGGTTAAATTTAAAAATCAAATAAGTAAAGTTCAGATCCTAACTTTGTTTACTATTCCTTTGATTCCACACTACTTCATCTCTTCCAATGTTCATACCGATGATTTACCGGTATTATTTTTTTTGATACTCTTTCTTTTGAATTTCTATTTTAATAAAAAATTTAAGCTTTTTTATAAAGAATTGATTCCTTTAGTTATGTTTATTCTCTATATTGCAATACAGAACTACTCATTAAATGGAGAAATATTTTCTAGTGATTTTTTTCGCTATTTATTTTACTTAGCTGTGTTCTTAACAATTTTAAATATTCATGAAACTATAAAATTTGATAACTTTTATTTTTATCTTTTTATTTTCGTAACTTCTTTTTCTATTGGATGTTATTTTTTAGAATTGAACTTTGGCTCTGATTCCTATGATTATTGGAAAATAGGATTTAACAGAAATGAATGGGGTTTCACAACAGGTAGAATCAATGGTTTACAAGCTGGTGGACCTAATGCATTTGGAGGATTGATTGCTTGTCTTGGAGTTTATTGTATTAGTCATTTATCAGATATTAAGAGAAATATTGTAATAATTTTAGGCGTAATAGGATGCTTTTTTACTTACAGCAGGGCCTCATTAATAGTATTGGTTGTTTTTTCATTTTTATTTCTACTTTATATTAAAAACTATTATTCATTTGTAATTTTGCTTATCTCATTAATTTTTACTTCGTTTTTTGGCTTAACTGATAGATTTTCTTCCGAGTTAGAAACAGAGGGTATTGAAGACAGGGTTCAAATGCAACAAGCAACATTAACAAATATTAATGAAAGAAAACCTATTGAAAACTTATTTGGATATGGGTTTGGAAATTATGGAGTAGTAAGAAATAGTGTTCAGAATATTGATGATTTTGACCAATCACTTAGACCGACTGGTCCTCATAACTCTTTTTTATTTATAGTTCTTAATTATGGATTTGTGGGGTTATTTTTATTCTTAAACATATTTTTAAGTCCTCTTCTTTCCTTCTTAAAAAATATTAAAAAAAATATTTTATCCCCAAGATATTTATTTTTAGGCTGCTTCGTTGCACTTTCGTTTACAGGTGATTTTATTCAAAATCATTCGATATCTGTTTTATTTTTTCTTACGTTATTTATAACAGTCAGCAGTTTAAATGAAAAATAAAAAAAATATTAAGGTCTTGCATGTTTTACCTACTCTTAAAAAAGATGGCGCTGAAGTTCAATTATCAGAGCTATTTAAAGCTATTAATAATACAGAGATAGATCTCTTCACATTTGATTTATATAAAAATGGCGATTCAATAATTAAAAACTTAAATAATATAAAAGTTTTAAATAGACGTAAGTTAAGTTTTTGGTATTTGTTTACTGTAATTAGAGATAATAAATATGATATAGTTCACTCACACTTACCCAAGTCAGATTTAATAGTTGGAAGTATCAAGTTATTTTATAGTAATTTCTATCATATTTCCTCTGTTCACGCACAATACGGAACAAGAGATGGAGAAAACAAAATCAAATATTTTTTTTCAAATATCGTTTGGAAATTTTTTCTAAATAAAGCTGACGGAGTAATTGCAATATCAAATAGGATACAAAACTGGCTTATTGAGGAAATGGGAGTGAACAAATCTCTCATAGAGACCATACACTATGGCATTCACATTAAGGACAGAACTTCAGAAATAAATAACTCTAGAACTATCGGGATGGCAGCTAGAATTTTACCTTGGAAAGGTTGGGATAAAGTATTGGAAGTAGCATACTTTTTGTCTAAAAAAAATGTAGATTTCAAATTAAAACTCGCAGGATCTGATGATGAAGGGTATTTAAATACAATCAATAGTTTAATTAGAAAATATGAATTAACTGAAGTTGTGGAGGTTAGTGATCATTACGAAGATATTGATAAATTTTTCTCAGAAATAAATCTTTTTTTATTTTTATCTAACTCAGAAGGTTTTGGTTTAGTTGTTTTGGAGGCAATAGAAAACAATGTAGCTGTAGTTTGTTCAGACATTAGCCCATTGAATGAGTTTGTTAAGAATTCTTTAGATGCATTAGTAGACAGAACAAAGACAGAGGAAGTTGCTGATCTGATAAAACTTTATTTTCAAAATAATAATGAATTACTTCATAAGGTTAGAAAAGAACAAAAAGCTTTTATCGAGGAAAATTTTACAATTGATTTAAGTGCAAAAAAAGTTGAAAAATTTTATATAAATACAATTAATGTTTAGTTAGCATTTAGTATTAAATTGTGAATATTTTAATAGTTGGTGGTGCTGGATATGTAGGTGGTGGCATTGTCGATAAGCTAAAAGTAAACCACAAAGTTACTGTATTTGATTCTCTAATTTATGAAGAATCTTATAGGAAGAATGTTGATTTTGTTTACGGAGATATTAGAGAACATAGTAAGTTATTAGAATTATTTGATAAAAATGATGCTGTTATTTGGCTAGCAGCTTTAGTTGGTGACGGCGCATGTTCAATTAATCCTAAATTAACTTATGAGGTTAACGCCGAGTCAGTTAAGTTTTTAGCTGAAAATTTTAAAAAAAGAATAGTTTTTCTTTCAACCTGTTCTGTTTATGGCGCTCAAGATGGTTTGCTTGACGAGGATTCATCAATTAATCCATTGTCAGAATATGCTTCTTCTAAAGTTCAAGCTGAAGAGTATTTATTAGGGACAAACTCTATTATTTTCAGATTAGGAACTTTATTTGGAATTAGTGATGAGTTTTCTAGAATTAGATTAGATTTAGTTGTCAACATACTTGTAACTAAAGCTCTTTCTGAAGGAAAGCTGACAGTCTTTGGTGGTGATCAGTGGAGGCCTTTATTACATGTAAATGATGTTGCAAACGCTATCGATCATAATTTGGAAAGCGATATAACAGGAGTATACAATTTACACTATAAAAATTTTAAAATTATAGATATAGCTCAAGAAATCATCAACAAAATCCCCTCTGCAACTATTGAGACTACGCCAATGAAATTTCAAGACGCAAGAAATTATCAGGTATCTAGTGAAAAAATTCTAAATGATACAGGTTTTAAAGCTGAAATAAGTTTATCAACAGGAATTAATGAAATATTTGAATTAATTTCTAATAAAAGAATTAAGAATGTTAACCATAAAAGATATTCAAATCAAAATTTTCTTGAAGAAAATGGCATTGTTTAATGGGTAATCCTAATGAGCCTTTTATATATGAAATTGGTGAGGCGGTTGACCACAGGGGATCACTTGAATATTACAATGATTTAACAATTTCAAATTATAAAAGATTTTATATTGTTAAAAATCCAACTCGAGGAACTGTACGTGCTTGGCATGGACATAAAAAAGAAGCAAAACTTGTAAAAGTGTTAAAAGGTGAATTTGCATTATATTTAATAAAAGTAGAAAATTGGGACAATCCATCAAAAGATATTGAACCATATTTATATAAACTAAATGAAAATTCAGGTATAGTTTATGTTCCTCCAGGCTTCGCAAATGGTGCAATTAATTTAGTCAACAACAGTAATATCATGTATTTTTCAAGCTCAACACTAGAAGAATCAAAAAATGATGATTTTAGATTTGATCCAAGATATTGGAATGTTTGGAAACAATATTCACCGGAAATTTATGAATAGTAAAAAAGTACTAATCCTTGGAGCAAATGGCATGCTTGGTAAAATGATGTCGCTTTACTTTTCTTCATTAAATGATTACTCAACTGTTTTAACTTCTAGAGAGAGTAGCAAATTTTTAATTAACAATTTTGATGATAATGTAGAAGTTTTCAACGTAGTTGAAGATGATTTTCAAGCTTTAGCTTCTAGAGTCAAACCAGATATAATTATAAATTGTATTGGCAAAATAAAACCGACAATAAACGAAGAAGACAATTTATCAGTAACTGAAACTATTAAAATTAACTCTTTCTTCCCAATGGAATTGCAAAAATACTCTAAAACAAATAAGATATATTATTTTCAAATAGGAACAGATTGTGTTTTTTCCGGAAAGAAGGGAAATTATTTAGAAGATGATTTTCAAGATGCAGATGATTTATATGGTAAATCAAAAATTGTTGGTGAAATCCCTGCAGAAAATAAGTTGATTATTCGTTCTAGCATTATTGGGCCTGAGAGTGGCGATGGAAGATCTTTACTTAACTGGTTTATAAAAAACAATTCAGAAGAGGTATCAGGGTTCAAAAATCATTTATGGAATGGAGTCACAACTTTAAATTTCTCAAAAGTTATACAAGGAATTATTAATAATGAAAACTACAATTTTGATTTGCAGCATTTAGTCCCTGCTAATTCAGTCAACAAAGCAGAGTTATTAAAGCTAATCAAGAATAATTTTGAAAAAGAAATAAAAATCAATGAAATTAACGCTGAAAGTTTAGTCAACAGGACATTAGAAACACACTCTAAGAAAATTAATGAACAGTTCTGGCTACAAGCAGGCTATGAAAATATTCCTACTGTACAAGACAACATAAGAGAATTAGCAGACTCTAAATTTACAGAATTGATTTTGAATTAAAATGAAAGATATAGCAATTATTTTAGGTATAAGACCAGACGTAATTCGTGCTAGCAAAATCTTAAATATTTTAGAAAAACAAAATCAAATTAGTTACGACTTTATTTGGTCCGGACAGCATTATTCAGAAAACATGAAAGATACTTTCTTTAATCAGTTAAATGTAAAAAAACCAGATTTTGAATTTACTGTTGAAAAAGGAACAGATGCTTCAGTAGTTTCATCTACAATTGAAAATCTTTATAATCATTTTGATCAACATAAATATAAAGCTGCAGTTTTTTTAGGTGATACCAATACTGTAATGGGGTGCATTGCCGCAGCACAACACAATATTCCCATTGTTCACATTGAAGGATGCATGCGGTCATATGATTGGAGGATGCCTGAAGAAAAATATAGGACTGTAATTGATCATTTATCAGACAGAATTTATGCATATTTGGAAAATTATAAAATTCAGGGCATGAATGAAGGTATATCGGAAAATATCATTAAGGTAACTGGTAATCCTATAGTCGATATAATTAACGAAAATATTGAATATTTTGAATCTGGTTCAGATTATTTAGAGGATGATATATTAGACTCCATCAAAGAAAAATTTGTCTTAGTTACATGCCATAGAAGAGAAAATATACTTAATGAAATAAGTTTAAAAAATATAATAAATTTATTAAACGAAATAGAAAATCACAATGTAATTTTTCCAATGGGTTACAAAACTCAGCAGATTCTTAATGAAACAAATTTAACTTTAAATGAGAATATCAAGGTGATAGATCCTATTGGGTATTTGGAATTCATGTACCTTTTACAAAATTCGCAATTTGTAGCTACTGACTCAGGCACTGTTGTAGAGGAAGCATGTATCTTAGGTATACCCTCTATTCAAATGAGACATTCAACTGAAAGACCCGAGGTTTATGATGTTAAAGCATCTATAAAATTTGATCCAACATTGGAAAATGAACCAGTGGATAAAATTTTAGAGGGAGTATCAAGTATGATTAATTCAAGTTGGATTAATCCATTTGGAGACGGAAATTCATCAGAAGCTATAGTTAGAGATTTAATCCAGTTGTGTGAAGAAAATAGCTTTAGTAGGCACAAACCCAGTGACTACTCTTTTGATGTTAGTAATTCTTTTAAGGGATGAGTAAAGTATTATTTCATTCATTAACTATTCCTCCAGATAATGTTTCAACCGGACAACTTGTCGCGGATATTGCTGTTCAGCTTAAGCTAGAAGGAAAACAAATTGAGATTTTAGCTGCATCTCCTCAATATAACTTCAACAATGAAATCTATCAGAATGGTACTTTAAAGAAGTTAGGAAAGTACCTTTACGTTTCTGAATACCATGATGTTAAAATTTACCATGTTCATTCAAATAGAAGATCATTTAATCGAAAAAAAAGATTTTTACAGTGGATATCATTCCATTTCAGATCAATAATTTTTCTTTATAAAAATAGACACAACTACGAGACAGTATTTATTTTCAGTTATCCACCTACTATGAATTTAGTTGCTATTGTGTCCAAAAAATTATTTAAGTTGAAAACAATTTATTCGGTATGGGAACTTTATCCTGAAATTGCTCAAAAACTTAATGAATTAAATTCAAAATTACTACTTTATCTATTTAAAAAAATTGATAACTACTGTCTTAAAATCATTGACGATGTTGTTGTAAATTCTGATGAATTAAAACTTTATCTCACTCAACAAAGAAATGTCAATGAAAATAAAGTAAGTGTAATTTATCACTTTTCAAATGCTATATCTACAGAAAAACCTGAGGAAATTTCAAATCATATTATTTACACTGGAAATCTTGGTAAACCTCAAAATATACAATCATTTATTGATAAATTAAATAAATCAATTATTCCGTTTAAATTAACCATCTATGGTTCTGGAAGCGAGTATGAGAGTATTTTAAATTTTAGATCTAAGTTTATAGAAGTTAATCCATACACCCCCAGAAGCCAGATTATTGACGAAACAAAAGAGGTACCTTTTGCACTAGTTTCCTTATCATCAGAAATAACAGTTGAGGGTTTTCCGGGAAAAACATTTGATTATTTAAAAATGAATAAAATACTTATAGGTTATTCAAATCCAAATTCTGGTTTGGCTAAGTTTATTGAAGAATATAATGTTGGTATTAATATTGATCCAAACATTGAGAATTTTGATGAAGAATTGAAAAAGTTAGGTAACAAAGAAAGTTTGGAAAAGTTTTATAAAAACATTGAAAACGTTAACAACAATATAGCAAATATTAAGACTGTTGCTAAGAGCTATTCAGATTTAATTTAGTTAGCACCTTTTCGAGATAAAACTGAAGCGATAGTTTTATAAATAATTTTTAAATCGTTGATAAATGATTTTTCTTCTATATATCTTATGTCCCAATAAAGCCTCTCTTGCAGACTTAAATCTAACCTTCCCTGCACTTGTGCTAAGCCTGTAATACCTGGAAGTACAGAACAACGTTTTAAATTATAATCTCCATATAGTTCTGACTCGTAATCCACAAGAGGCCTAGGACCAACTAGCGACATGTCGCCCAACAAGACATTGAAAACATTTGGTAGTTCATCTAATGACGCTTTTCGTAAAAATGCTCCAGATGTTGTTATCCTATCATCATTTTCTATTCGTATAGGTTCAAGAGGTGAGTTCGTAGGTTCTACTTGCTTACCTTTGGCAAGATCAAGGTAATGAGATTTATGGAAATCCTCTTCAGCTGTAATTTCCATTGTTCTAAATTTGTAAAGTCTAAAAGATTTATTATCTTTACCAACTCGATTCTGAACAAAGAAAATTGGCTTACCCTGTTTAATAAGAAGATAGAAGCTTATAAGTATTAAGAAAATAATTATTAGCGGCATAAAAATAATTACAACTGTTTTATCGAACAATTTTTTAAACATTACTCATATAATAAACTAAATAAATTAATGTTAATCAATTAAATAAATTCAACATTAAAGTTAAATTAATGTGTGGAATAGCTGGAATTTATAACTTTGACCAGTCAAAGATTAACCCAGAAATATCCAATTTAATCAAAGACTCGTTGGAACATAGAGGTCCTGATTTCTCTAAAGTTGAGTATATAGAAGAAAATGTAGCTCTGATTCACACTCGTTTAGCAATTATAGATTTAGATCAACGTTCAAATCAACCAATGTTTTCAAAAGATAACAGATTTTCGATAGTATTTAATGGAGAAATTTATAACTTTAAAGAGATTCGAAAAACCCTTGAAGCCAAAGGTGTAAATTTTTACACAGATGGAGATACTGAGGTTCTCCTGGAAGGCTATATACATTTCGGAAGTGATGTCCTTAAGTTACTTAGAGGCCAGTTCTCATTTGCAATTTATGACTCAAAAGAAAAGTCATTTTTTTTAGCAAGAGACAGGGTAGGAATAAAGCCTCTTTATTTTGCCCTTATTGACAATACATTTGTATTTAGTTCAGAACTTAAGGCTATAGAAAAATCAAATTTATTTTCTTTTAGTGCTGATTTCGATTCATATATCACTTACCTTAGACACTTAGCAGTTCCAACTCATAGAACAGGTAATAAAAATATATCTAAATTAGAACCCGGACAGTTTTTAAAGTTGGATAAAAATAAAAATATTTCAAAATATAAATATTGGGATCCATTTTCTATTGAAGAGGACAATACCATTACAGAACAAGAAGCAGTTTCAAAAGTTGAGGAACTTTTAATTGAATCTGTAAATTATAGAAAAGTTAGTGATGTTGAAGTTGGATTGTTCTTGTCAGGGGGTTTAGATTCGTCATTAATTGGTAAATTAATGAGTAAAAATAGTAATTCTAATGTAAAAGGTTTTAATATTGACTACGAAGAGCACTTCAAAGGATACCAGGGTGAAGTTGCAGAAGCTAGATTTGCTGCAAAAAATATTGGAGTGAGTCTAATAGAAGATAAAATTCAATATTCTGACTTTAAAAAAATAATTGATAATTACTCCTTCTATCAAGACGACTTAGTAGGTGATGAAGTAGGGATCCCTCTTTATTTCCTTGGTGAGTCAGCAAAAAGTAGTGGAATTAAAGTTGTACAAGTAGGCGAGGGCGCAGATGAATTGTTTTATGGATATGATCATTGGCTAAGATTTATCAAACTTAATCGTTATATAAAACCAATAACAAAATCTAGTTCAAATAATTTTAAATTTAAAGGCCATAGAGCTAACCTGCTTTCAAATATTCTTTTAAATAGAACTTCATTTGCTGGAGGTGCTTTAGGATTTAATATACCAGAGATTGAAGATTTATTAGTCAATGGCATTACCGATGATTTTGAACTTATCAATTATGTTGATAATAAATGGGATGACTATTTTTCAAATAAAAATTCAAAACTTACAAAGTGGATGACTCTTATAGACTTACAAATTAGGTTACCAGAGTTGCTTTTAATGAGGATGGACAAACTAGTTATGCAATCATCTATAGAAGCACGAGTACCATTCTTAGATCACAAATTGATTGAATATATATTAACGATTCCTGAAAAAATTATTTTTGACAAGCAAAATACTAAACCTTTAATCAAACAAGTTGCAAACAAACATATTCCAAAAGAAATATACAACAGAACTAAACAGGGTTTTAGAGCACCTGTAGGCGAATGGATAAAAAAAGATCAAGAATATTTTTATGATTCAATAAGAAGTTTCAACTCTTCTACTAATTTATTTAAATCCAAATCCTTAGAGAAGATAATATCCGGTGAAGATTATCAAAAAAAGTGGTATTTATCAAACCTTGCTAATTGGCATTTAAGTAGGAGTACAAGTTGATAAAAAATTGGAAAAGAAATACAGTTTATATTTCAATAATGCAATTTACTTTATTAGTTGTAAATTTTTTCTTAATTACGATTATAAGTCGAGAGTATGGTGCAGAAACATACGGTGAATATGCTTCTTCAAAAAGCTTATCAGTTTTAATAGGTACAGCTACTGTATTGTCTTTGGCGCTTGTAGTTACTAAGTTTTTGGCTAAAAATAAAGAAAATTCAAAACTTATGTTTTCTAATTCATATTTTTTAATCATAAGAAATTTCTTTTTTGCATTAATAATATTGTTTCCATTAACGTTCTTATTCCAAAGGGATTTCTCCATGACCGCATTATTTCTTTTAGGATTTGTATTTAATGAGATGATTCATGTAGCACTTGCATATTTTCAAGCAAGAGGAGATTTTGTAACTAGCTCAAAGCAAATATTTGTAAGAACCCTACTTTACGGAATAGGTGCTTGGATAATTGTTTATCAAGGTTTTTCAATTATTGTGCTTATTGTATTTCAAGTTTTTATGTTGTTTTCATTTTTTATATTTGCACATATATCTATTCCTAAAAGTGATAAATTGTTTGAAACGAGACCAACTAAGTCAATGACAGAAAATTTACAGAATTCTGGCAAAAAAATGGTGCTTACTACATTCTCTAGTGCGTTAATTTCAGAGCTTGATATTGTTTTACTTGGTTTGTTCTATTTTGGACCAGCACTAGGTATATTGGCATGGTCTAGGAGAATTTTAGAAATTATATTTCAATTAATAGCTGCAAGTCTGGATATTTTATTTCCAGAACTTTCAAGATTAAATGACAAGAACGAGATTCAAAACATACGAAGAAAACTAAGAAAAGTATGTTTGTTAATATTTATTATTCCAATTATTTTTTATTTTTCTAAAGATATAGTTGGAAATATTATTGTTTCTCTACTTGGTGATACATTTTCTGAAGTAGCCCTACAAACATCTATGATTTTATTTTGCTTACCATTAATGGTTTGGTCACGAATAAACATAATCTTCTCTCGTGCGCTAGGTTTTGAAATAAATATAACAAGAATTATAATTGCAGGTTCGTTATTGTCTTATTTTATCTATTTTCTTTTCCACAGTTTTAACGTCAGTAATCCTGCAATTTTATCAATAATAGTTTCGCAAATAATTATTTCTTTTCTCACTTCATATAGTTTCAGGAGTTCCTATGTTTAAACTTTTATTAAAAAGAATAAAGTATAAGTTTAAAAATATATCTGCTGAGAATATAAATATTCCCTCAGATTTTAAAACCTTTCAATATAATTTTCCCAAGTACTACAAATCACTCTTAGAGTATCTATTATCAAATCAAAATATTGAAATTGATAGTTCTTTAAAGATATTTGGAAAAAAAACCGATCAGCTCATTATTTCAAATGATATTTTTAATAATGTTGATTTTAAATTTCATAATAAAGTTATACCAGCATATTTTAATAAAGGGGATGTAAAGGTTCCCTATGAGGCTTCAAGATTACAATTTTTACAAAAGTTCGATCTATTATCAATTTTAAATAAATTTAATACTCCAGATATAGTTCTTGATGTAAATGATTTCCCATTAATTTATTGGAATAGTCCAATGGATGTAGCTATAAGAAATATAAATCTTATTTTTCACAGAAATTTTTTAGAAAATAATAAATTAAACACAAAAATACTTGGTAATAATAAAGACTTAATCGATACATACATTAGCCAACATTATCAATTCGTTATTGATAATGTTGAAAATGATGGAAATGTTGTTGGAAATCATTATTTAGTTGAATTAAGTTCGATACTTTTAACAATTGCAACATATAAATTTGAAGATTATGAAAAAGAATTCCATTTTTATTTAAATGAATTAGTTAATCAGATTAAATTGCAATTTTATGACGAAGGAACAAATTTTGAAGGATCATCTCATTATTCAGCCCTTGCTACTGAGGCTTTATTAATTTGTAAACTTGCAATAGAAGAACTGGATATAAATTCCCCAGTATTGGAAACAATTGAAAGGATTATTTTAACGAATAAAAACTTTTTGAGTTTGCTGACTATCAATGGCGAGCTATCTCAAATTGGTGATAATGACTCAGGTAGATTATTTTATTTCTACTTTGATGAAGACAACCCCCTAAGAATGAATTGGCTTTTTGACATGATAAATTATTTTTACAGTGGTAAATCAAAAACTTTCCTACCAAAAGATTCAAATAAAGATAGTTTTTCAACAATTGATATTCCTTCTTATGTTGAAGAGCCTAATTTAATTCAAAGTGAAGTTGAACATCCGCAAATAAAAGTATTTCGCAATCAGTTTAATTTATATTCTTTCAAAGAATTTGGAATATATATCTGGCGAAATGAAGACGGGTCAGAGTATTTGAGTATTAGGTGCGGCCGTTTAGGTCAAAATGGAGTTGGAGGACACTCTCATTACGATCAGTTGTCGATTGAATGTTTTTCTAACGGTACTTGGTATGCTCGAGATCCAGGCACTGGTACATATACTGATAATATTGAAATCAGAAACAAATTTAGATCTGCTGATTATCATTGGGGTCCCAAATCTAATATTAAATATCCTAAACTTGATGAATTTGACTGTTTTAAATTGAGTATTAATGATGGTGAAGTTTTACATAATGATAAATATAACTTCTTAGGTTCGGCTGTTTTCGAGGGAAATAAAATTTATCGTGCAATATCTATTAATGATGGAATAGTAACCATTAAAGATTTTTCAAAAGATTGTGAATTAGAAGCTTATACTTCATGGGGAGAGAAAAATTATGGTACTAAAGTTCAGTTTTCTGAAGGATATAAGAGGATAAATTGAATCTAAAGTATTCAAATATACTTGGCTTCGCTTTTCTTTCTTTTTTTATTTTTGAAGGACTTGATGCATACTCTGTAAATAATATCCCCATATACTGGATTGGAGCAGCCTTCTTCATAGCAATTTTTGTTCTATTATTTGTAACTGGTTTTAGAGCTTCGGTAAATAAAATTATTTCGATAAGAAATTGGACTATTTATGTAATTTTTGTAACTTTAGTTCAGTCTTTATTTAACGATCTTGTTCTCCCAAAATATGCAAGCACAACATATTTTCAGTACATTAGTCTGAGATTAATCAAGATACTTCTTTTCTTAATAATTCTTTACACTCTCAACTATTTATTAAGCACTTATAGTCTCGAAACAGTTTTGAAGTATTTTCTAATATCTAGTTTGATAATATCTTCACTTTCTTTAATTAGTTACTTCTCTTACATTTTTGGATATCCTGATTTTCCTAGAACGAGATCAGGCTCAGGTGGGTGGACTCAGCCGATTGCTAGGGCTTGTAATGTATTGAGAAATTATGGAACATTTAGAGAGCCAAGTTTTTTAGCAATTTGGACAGTTCCTTTTTTACCATATTTTTTCTATATTGGTAAAAAGAACAAAATTTGGTATTTTCTAGCTTTGATTCCGATCTTAAGCGTAGTACTAAGTAGAAGTCTCACTGGTTTTGTTGCACTGCTTGTTTCTTCTGCATTAGTTTTGATAGTATTCTTTATTATTTACCGAAGAATTGAAATCAATATTGCTTTAATGATGACAATATTTATTTTTGTAGTTTTTATTTCAAATTCTCTTTCTTATCAATTCCCACCAGATCAAGATTTATGTGAATCTAAAAATAATAATTGTGTGTGTGAAGCTGAAGACAGATTAGATGAATTAAAAAGTTCTCAAAATTTATCAGAAGCTACTTTTGGAAGGTTGAAAGAAATGACCTCATTAGGTTTAGATGCATTTGAAAATACAGCTTTTCTAATTGATTTCATTCAGGATAATGGGTTTTCGGTATTTGGAAAAGGTTTTGGATATTCTAATATTATCTACTCGTACGCAGCTGATGAAGCAAGTAAAAAAAGCGTTGATGAAAAAATTGTTTATAGAAATCCCGGACAAGTAGTTTCTTTTAATAATCTTTATGCGAATGTTCTTATATCATCTGGGGTTTTAGGATTATTATGGTTTTTATATATAATAATCACTTATTTACGAAAGCTTGTTTACGCTACCAAACCTCTTCAGCCATATATTTTGGTTAGTTTAATATCAATATTATTTATGTATTCATATCAAGCAGAAGAGCTTGCAACACATTTAGCCATTTCAATGACTTTTATTATAAATTTGAGTAAAAATGAATAATCAAAAAATTTTACTAGTATCTCATCAATTTTTACCACATTTAAGTCCAAGAACAACTCGTTGGAAAACCTTGGTAGATAAATTAATAGAGACAGGTCATGATGTAACTATACTAACTGGAACTTCTCCAGATAAATCTGTTGAAAATTATAATATTCTATATTTTGGAAATAAAAAAATGTCTACAACAATGAATTCAATTAGAAAAGATTCTAACAATATTGACAATCCCTCTATAAAAAAAATAGTATATAACTTGCTAAAAAAAGTTTACAGGTTTTTATTTAAAAACTTTGCATGGCCCGATTATGCAATGTTTTGGATTTTTACTATCTATAAAAATAAAAAAAGAATTTCAAAAGAATTTGATTCTATAATCTCTGTTAGCTTACCTTTTACTTCTCATGTATGTGCTTCAATTCTTGTTAAACAATCAAAAACTAAGTGGATAATGGATATAGGAGACCCGTTTAGTTTAAAGCTACAATCACCTGAAAATAATAAAATACTCTATTCATTCCTAAATAAATTTATAGAAAAAAAATATTACAACAAAGCAGATCAAATTTTCTTTACCCACAAAGAAGTTTTAGATTTCCATCAAAATAAATTTAAAATCGAAAACTCAAAATTAAAAATAGGACATCCGATTTTTGAAATACTAAATGAGAATATTTTGCTAGCAAATGAATATAACTACAACAAACTTCCAATCAACATCGGCTATTTTGGAATTTTCACAGATAAAATAAGAGAACCTTTTAACTATATAAACAACATTGCAAGTAAATTAGGAGATGAATTCAATCACTACTGGTATATAAATGAAGAATCTAAAAAATACTTCACTTCTATTCAGAACCAAAATAACCACATTTTTGAACCGCTAATACCTAGAGAGGAAGCTGTAAAAAAAATGATAGATAATTTTCATATTTTACTGTCAATTGGTAATACTAATAAATATCAACTTCCAAGTAAGGTTATTGAGTACATATCTTTAGGTAAGCCAGTTTTACATTATGCTGAAATACACACTGATCCCATGTATCGTTTTGAGGATCTTTTTGATAATTTACAAATTATCAATAAAGATACTGATAAAAGTGATATTGATAATTATTTAAAAATGTTTCAGAATCATAGTTTTGAATTTAATTATGACAGTTTTATAGAAAATTTTGGTTCAAATTCAATTATTAAAGAATTAAATTAAATTCCAATTTTCAGAATAAACAGGTACTTCTAACTTTTCTGTTGAGGACTTTGTGTTTGCTAATCTACAGGCTTCAACAGCTGAATTTAAATTACCCAATGTATATTTAAAAATATTCTCATTTTCTAGAGATACATAATTTTCATCAGGAACAACAACTTTTAAGCCACTTTCTAATGCTTCATATATGGGTAGGCCAACAGTTTCATACTTACTTGTATGAATGTAACAATGATTATTTTTAAATATATTTAAAACTTCTTCACCGTTAACGTTTTCAAAATAATTAATATTTTGATTGCTATCTAATTTATTTAATAATTTTTGTGATTTGATAGTTGAACATATTACATCAACTTTATGATCTTGGCTTGCAAGTTTTAAAATTAAATTAATCAAGAAGTCAGGATTTTTGTTTTTAACATCATCGAATATGACAACAAATCCTAGATTTTTTGACTGCTCGATTCGTTTATTAAATGTGTTACCGATTATTTTTCTTCTCAAAGCGTATGGAATTAAGTCTGAAACATGTTGTTGCTGAACAATTATTTCATCAGAAATTTTAAAACTAAAGAAATATAATAATCTAAGAATAAAATTTCTAAATGAAGAATAAGGGCTCACTAGCGGTAATATATTTTGGATAAATGTATATGAATAATTGCTTGTTTTGAATCCAAAATTTCCTAAATGAATAATTTTATCAAAACTGTTTATCTTTTTAAGATAATCTTTATTAATTAAAATATTTAATAATGGATGTGTAAATCGTGGATATTGTATAAATAATTTTTCAAATCCATTTATATAATCCTCTAATTCATGATTGTCATATATTAAAAAATCTATGTTGTTAGCTTCTTTTAATAGATTTTTTAATACAGTTATACCGCCTTTAGATTTTATTCCACAAGCATTTAGTACAATTTTTTCCATTGATTCAATAATAGTTAATAATTTGCTTATTAATACCTACTAATATAGTAAACGTGATTAAAACAAAATATGATACTGCAATGATTGTTGGAGCTCGTCCTAATTTTGTTAAGGTAGCTCCTTTATTAAGTTATTACGAAGATAACAACCACAATGTATTATTTGTTCATACCGGTCAACACTGGGATAAAAATATGTCAGAAGATATTTTCCGGGATATTGGATTAAGAGCTCCAGATATAAATTTGAACATACAAGCAGATTCAATGAATAAGCAATTGGGTTGCATTATTTCAGGATTAGATGACGTAATAAATAGTAAAACTACAAAAAGTTTATTTGTTTTTGGTGATGTGACCTCAACACTTGCAGGGGCAGTTGTTGCAAAGAATAATGGAATTGAATCCTATCATGTTGAAGCAGGATTACGATCAAAAAACCTTCATGCCCCAGAGGAAAGAAATAGAATTATGGTGGATTCAATTTGTGACAAATTATTTACACCATCTAAAGATGCTGTTCAGAATCTTTTAAAAGAAAATATCATTTCAGATAAGATTTCAAATGTAGGAAATATTATGATCGACACATTGATTAAAAATCACGAAGTTATAACATCTGAAGGTAGTTTTAACCAGGAAGAATTTAATATTGATAAAGAATATTTCGTTTTAACAATTCATAGGCCAGTAAATTTAACAGATGAAAATCTCTCAATTATATTTGAAGGACTTAAACATTATGTTAACGATTATGATATTGTAATTCCAGCTCACCCAAGACTAAAAAAGTTTATAGAAAAAAATAACATTAGTACTTCAAGCTTTAAAATTATTAATCCTCAACCATATATAAAGTTTCTAAGTCTTGTTTACAATTCAGCGCTTTGTCTTACTGATTCTGGGGGACTTCAAGAAGAAACCACTTATTTAAATAAAAAATGTTTAACCTTGCGAGAAGAAACTGAAAGGCCAATAACTGTAGATTTAGGTACAAATAAAGTGATTGGAGTTAATAAAAATATTATTGATGAAATTAATAATTCTTTAAATACTAAACTTCAAATTTATGAAGGAATTGACCTTTGGGACGGAAAAACATCAGAGAGAATTTATCAGGAGTTAAATTGAATAATTTTGAATATGATCTTGGAGTTGTGGGTCTTGGTTATGTGGGTTTACCATTAGCTGTTGAATCCGCTAATGCAGGATTAAAAGTTATGGGTTATGATGTAAACTCTCAAAGAGTACAGGAAATAAACAGCGGTAAGTCTCCAATTGAAGATATTTCTGATAATGAATTGTCAAAAGCTTCAAATAGTTTTGCTGCTTCAGATGATCCAGCACTCCTATCTAAATGTCAACACATTGTCATTAGTGTGCCAACACCATTAACTGATTATCAACCAGATCTATCATATGTTGAAGCAGCAGCAAAGTCTGTTGGCGAAAATTTAGTTTCTAATCAAGTTATTATTCTTGAATCAACTACTTATCCTGGAACTACACTAGAAGTTCTTGTTCCTAATCTTGAAAAATACTCTAATTTAAAAGCTGGCAGCGATTTTTCCGTCGGTTACTCACCTGAAAGAATTGATCCGGGTAATCAACAGTGGAAGTTTAAAAATACTCCAAAAGTGATTAGTGGAATTAATGAGGATTCTCTTGAAAAAATTAATTCATTTTATAAAAAAATTATTGATGAAACTGTAATTGTTAAAGGAACTAGAGAAGCTGAAATGGTTAAGCTTTTAGAAAACACTTATCGCCATGTAAATATTGCATTAATAAATGAATTAGCCATGCTTTGTAAAATGTTAGAAATTGATATTTGGGAAGTTGTTAATGCTGCCAAAACAAAACCTTTTGGATTCCAGTCTTTTACTCCTGGGCCGGGAGTGGGGGGTCATTGTATACCTGTAGATCCAGAGTATTTATCATTTAAAACTCGCCAAATTGGTAAACCAGTAAGATTTGTTGAATTAGCTCAAGAGATTAACAACTCTATGCCAGCATATGTTGTAAGTAGAGTAAATGAATTGTTGAATAGTCGGGATAAAATATTAAGGAATTCAAAAATTTTAGTTTTAGGTGTTGCGTATAAAAAAGATATTAGCGATATGAGAGAATCTCCGTCATTAGATATTTTAGAACTTTTACTTGAAAAGAATGTAAAAGTTTCTTTCTATGACCCATTTGTTGATGAATTAAATATTTCAGGTCAAAGTATTAAAAAAGAATCTTCATCAAAAAATTTTGAAAACTATGATATGTTATTAGTTCTAACACCACATACTGAATTTTCAGAAATCGATTTTGATTCATTGCAGAATATTGTATTTGATACTACTGGAAGCAATTTTATTCAAAGCACTGAAAGGATATAATATATCTGTTAATTTTCATACTTTACCAGTAACAATAAAACTTCTTGGAAACGAATTAGGCAATGTTATTAAAGAACAGGCTGGTACAAAATATTTCAAAATTGTAGAAAATATTAGATTTAATTCAAAAAAATATAGATTAACAAAAGAAGAAAAATATCTAAATAGTATCATTAACTCTTTAAATAAATTAGAACCAGAAGAAATTTATATAATTACAAAATCTTTTACAATCTTTTTCTATCTATCAAATATTGCAGAACAAGTATTTAGAGAACATTTTCTTGAAAACAAAAATGTAAAGATAAAAAAGTCATTAAAGAAAAATTTATCTTTCCTTCCTGTGTTCACAGCTCATCCTACTGAAAGTTCAAGACAATCTACCTTAAAGAAAATATATAAAATTGGTGAATTAATTGAAAAAAACTCATCTAACGATATGAATGAAATTAATACTTTAATAACTCAACTTTGGTACACAAGGGATGTTAGATCTGCTAAACCTAATCCTTTAGATGAAGTGAAGTCTTTAATTTACTATTTAGATATTTTGTATATTGATGTTTATGAAAATATCGTAAATGATGATGAGATTTTAAAAAATACTGATAATTTTAATATAAATTTTGGTTCATGGGTTGGAGCTGATAAGGACGGCAATCCATACGTGACAACTAACGTTACTAAAGAAGCTCTAAAGATTTATTCTTACCAAATTATTAATATTTATAAAAGTAAAATTAAAGAACTCTCAGAAGATTTTAGTATTTCTACTGATTTTGTTAAATGTCCAGATTCTTTATATAGATCTATTAAAAAATATGAAAAATTATTACCAAATGAATACCTCCACTACTCAAAAGTAAATTACGATGAGCCTTTTAGAATTTATCTTTCCTTAGTTTTTCATCGACTTGAACTATTTCAAAGAAGCAATAAGGGGTATATGTATTTTGATGAATTCAAAAAAGACATGTTGACTTTTCAAAAAGCTGTTAATCAAATATTTGGGAACAAAACACAAATAGATAAACTAGACACTTTTATTAAATATGTCGAGCAATTTGAATTTCATGGTGTCTCTTTAGATATTCGACAAAACTCTTCAGTGATCAATTCACAAAAAGGTAAACTTTTTACCGACTTTAAAAAGCTTCTAAAAGAGATTCCCACATTACAGAAAATATATGGAAAAAAAGTATTCCATTCTTTAATATTGTCTATGACTAAATCTCATTCTGATGTTCTTACACTTTTTGATTTAAGTAAAGAGGTTATGCCGTATAAAAATATTCCACCTGTAACACCACTTATTGAAGAAATTAATGATTTAAATAAATCTTCAGAAATTATTGAGAGATTACTTAAAACTCCAAGGTATAAAAAATTTTTAAGTAATTACATGGATAATTCACAAGAAATAATGCTTGGATATTCTGACTCCAACAAAGATGGAGGCATTATTGCGTCACAGTGGAACGTATATAAAGCACAAATTTCTATATTTGATGTAGGTGTTAATAATGATGTAAATATTAATTTCTTTCATGGAAGGGGAGGAACAATAAGTCGTGGAGGTGGACCTACATATGATTCTATTATGTCACAACCTCAAGGTACAATTTCTTCCCAAATAAGATACACAGAACAAGGAGAGGTTATATCAGACAAGTATTCAACACGTTATTTGGCTTATGAAAATATAAAACTTGGAGTAGCTGCTTTTATAAATAAATCATCAAGTGAAATCCAAACCAAATTAAAGCATGAAAAATTTATAGATGAACTTTCTGAACAGTCTTATAGAAAATATAGAGAATTCGTCGAACAAGATGGCTTAATTAATTACTTTGAAACCGGTACACCAGTTAATTTATTATCAACTCTAAATATTGGCTCAAGACCTAGTAAAAGGTCTGGTATCCATCACTCAATTGAAAACTATCGAGCAATTCCGTGGGTTTTTGGATGGGCTCAAACAAGAAATACATTAACTGGTTGGTATGGTTCAGGTACAGCATTGCAACATGTGATTGAAAAATATGGAATTGAAGAAGTAAGACGCATTTACAATAATTCAGAATTTCTTAAGAACTTAATAAGCAATATAGAGATGACTGTCTTTAAATCTGACTTAAAAATTTCTAAACTATACGTCAACTCGTTACTTGATAAGGAAAATATTACAATATATGAAAAAATTGTTAATGAGTCAAACTTAGTAAAAACAGGAATTAAAAAAATTAAAAATACAAATGAACTCCTTTCTGATAACAAAGTATTAAAAAACACTCTGAATATAAGGAATGCCTATTTAGACCCCCTCTCTTTGATACAGATTACATTAATGCAAAAAATGAAAAATTCTACTTTGGCAGATAAGGAGAAGAAAGCACTCCTTTTGTCAATAAATGGACTAGCCGCTGGACTTAGAAATACTGGCTGACAAATCTCTAAGTTCAAAGTGCATTTCATCTGGAGATGTCCAAGTACCTCCCCAAGCGAATCCCCATGAATTAAAAATTTCAACTATTCTTGGTGGATAGCCTGATTTTGTATTTATATCTATTGCAATTCCCCACGCATGTCTTGAGATACTTCCACCTGCATCAAATCTACTAATTCTCCTAGGAGCATAACATCCACCAGAAGATCTCCATTCTTCAATTGATAAATAACCTTCAAGGCCTTCTTCAAGAATTTGATTTAATGCACCCTCAAGTGGTTCCCACATTAATCTATGACATCTTGTTATTCCCAATATAGGCATTCTTTTATTCTGAATATTTTCTTCTCTCCATTCGGGCTCTGTTGTAATCCATACACCGTCACGTTCCTTTATTTGAAAATCACCAAACATTTCTTTTACAAGTGCGTTAGGTAATACCCAATTTTTGTTAGGTGATGGTTTTTTATATGTAAATTTAACTTTTCTGTATTCAATATTTTTATGTAGTTCTATAAAAAAATTCTCATTTACTTTACTATCCCATATGATTGCTTGTATATTTCTGAAAATTCCTAACTTATATCCAACTTCCTTATTAACTACTATCTCAAACCAACCCAGAGTGGAGTCTTTTATCACCTTTCCAACTTCTAGAGCAATTTTTTCATTGTTTAATCCGACAAAATTAACTATGTCACCAACTTCAAGTTGATATCGTTCTGAAGTTAAAGATGAGACAACCAACATTCCACTATTTATAACATCAGCGGTGTCAGCATCATAAAACATATTTGTTACTGTGGAATCTATGGTTTTGACGGATACAGAATATAGAAAATTCTCTAATGTGCTTACTTTAATTTCTTCGTTAGGGGCAGTTGTTGATTCAAGACCAACATTTGCTCTCCCTATAAATGTTACATTTGATTCTAAATTCTTAACACTTTCTATAATCTGATTTGTGACGCTATAAAATAAACTTCCAGACTGGGAAATTGTTATAACTTCATAATTATCTATTTTGTTTTTAGGCTGAGAAACTGTTTCTTGATTGTTCGTGATTGGAATGGAAGATAAGTTGATTAATACAGAAACTAATAGCGAATAAATCATATTAATTAGTTTAATTTTTCTAATAATTTACTCATATTTAACATTAATAAATACCGCTAATTTTAAATATAGGTTATTCTCTAAATCTATGAAAGTTTTGACCAACTTCTTTTCATCAGCTGCCACAAAAAGGCCAGTAATAACGATTATTGTTGTTTTACTTTTAACTGGTTTTTTTGGATTTATGGCAGGACAAGCTGAAGAGTTAAGTACAAGCTTTGGTGGCGAACTAGATACACCTGAAATACAAGCACAATCAAAACTTGGTGAATACTTTCAAACCTCAGGTTCCCAATCTGTATTTCAAATTATCGTAAGTGGTGAAGATGTTCTTACTGTAGATGGTTACTCAGCGTGGCAGGAAATTAACAAGGCAGTTCTACAAAGTGAAATTTATCCTTATTTAGTAAAAGATCAAGGGGGAGCGGTACAAGGCTTTTTTGCACCTGTTGATTTTGCAAAAGCATTTAATCCAACTTTAAATGTTAGCGCTATGTCAGATGAACAATTTAAACAGCTTTATAATCAAGCTAATGGTCAAATGCCTCCTGAGTTCAAAGCATTTGCTGCTGCTCTATTATCTTCAACTTATGACGAAGAAGCGACAACAGCTTCTGCAGGATTAGCAATAGTTACAATTGATAGCTCATTAATAGTCCAAGAATTTGGGGGTTCTGATGGTGCATTTATCGAACAACCACGTATGGAAGTTGCCCTTTCTGAAGCACTATCTCAAATTTCAATAGGAGATATTAAAGTGTCTGGATTTTCTTTTGGCCTTTTATTAGGTAACGAAGGTGATGATTTTCTTGCTGAAATTGGTTTATTATTTGGACAAGCTTTCTTAATTATTCTTGTCGTACTTGCTTATATATTCTTTATAAGACCAAGAAAAGGTTTTGGAATTCTTAAATCTGGAAGAAGAACGTTCAGCGACTTACTACTAAGTCTTGGAGCAATACTGCTTTCTATCGGCTGGATGCAAGGCGCAGGCACGATATTAGGGCCTGGTTATTTAGATATAATAGGTGCTCCTAACCAAGTTTCACAGATTGCTCCTATTATTTTAATCGGCCTAGGTGTTGATTATGCAATTCACTTTACATCTAGATATAGGGAAGAAATCGGTTCAGGAAATTCTATAGTTGGTTCTACATCATCAACACTTAAGTCTGTTGGTATCGCCCTTACACTTGCGACGCTTGCAACAATCGTAGGATTCTTAACGAATATTGTTTCTCCACTTCCAGAATTAAAAGATTTTGGAATACTTGTTTCAACAGGAATATTTTTTGCTTTCTTTTTAGTTATGACTTTTGTTCCTGCTATCAGGACATTATTAGATAAGAGAGCTGAATCAAAGGGAAATATCAGTACTGAAGCTTTTTCATCATCTGGAGAGAGTGTACTAAATAAAATTGCTGCATCCAGTGGTATTATTCCAAAGAAGCTCAAATTAGTTGCTCTAGCCTTATTAATTGGTATCTCAGGTTATGGTTATTTTAGTTTTACTAATTTAGAGACAATTTTTGAATTTACAGATTTTCTTCCTGAGGACGACCCAGTTGTGCAAACACTAGATCTCTTAACTGAAGAGTTTGGTGGTGGGTTTGGTGAAACTACAAGTGTACTCATTGAGGGAGATAACCTTGCAACACCAGAGGTACACAATGCACTTATTGACTCAATTAATAATTTAAGCGATAAAGAAAACATAGTAGTTTATGCAGGCAATGTTGCTGCTGAGTCTGTAATTGGCACAGTCGGACAGCTACTAGCTCCTCAAGGAGCAGCTCCTGGTGCACCACCAGCTATGCCTGATATGGAAGTTTTAGGAACCCTTGGTTCATTCGGTGTTGATTTTATGTCTGGATCTCAAGGCATTGATGCTTTAAGGGTTAAAGAATCAGGAGATGTCCAAGGACTTTATGAGTATCTTGTTAGTTCTGACCCGGAAGCATTCTTAGCAAATCTCTATTTCAATGAAGAAAATTTAGTAACCGCTCAACAAGTTAGAATAACAACTTCTGCTGGTTCCCTAGGTGCTGCACAATTACGAGATGATATATATGATGCATTTACTCCACTATCTTCACTAGGAGTCGATATTGCCGCAACAAATGATGCTATTGTAACGCAGAGTGTAAGCGACTTAATCTCAGAGTCACAATTTCAATCATTAATCTTTGCGATTTTAGCTTCAATGACTTTCTTAATTCTTTACTACTTAATTGATATTAGAAAACCATTTCTTGGGGTAATTACTATTCTTCCTGTAGTAGCTATAGTAATGGGAACTTATTTAGGTATGTATTTTCTTGAAATACCTTTAAATCCTGTAACTTCAACGCTATCAGGATTAGCTATTGGTATAGGTGTGCCTTTTGTAATCCATGTTACTAATAGATTTAGGGAAACCCTTTTGACATCATCTAATCCAGTTGAAGCAGTGAAAACTACATTAAAAACAACAGGTGGTTCACTATTTGGATCAGCATTTACAACTATGGCTGGTTTTGGTATTTTGATGACTTCATCATTAAAACCATTTCAACAAATGGGTCAAGTTGTTGTTGTAGCACTTGGTTTTGCGTTAGTTGCATCCATTCTAATTTTGCCTACATTATTAGTATTTTGGGCTAATTACCACAATAAAAAAACTGCTAAATCTTTATAGATTTACTTATTACTATTAAGTAAGTGAATGTATCTAAATTACTAGAAACTGTAAACTCTCTAGCCCCTCTTGATTGTGCTTTTGAAGACGATTTTGTAGGTATTACTGTTGGTTCAGAAGATTCTAAAGTAAATGGATTAGCTGTTGCACATGAATTAGAGAACAATATATTAAAATATTCAATCGATAACAATATAAATACTTTAATTACTTACCACCCACCATCAATGAAAAAAAAATTAGAAGAAGATGGTACTGAAAGTTTTGAAGAAGAAACATTGACATCTAAGTTTAGAGAAGCAGGAATAAATATAATCTCTATACACACTGCTCAGGACGTATGTAAAGGGGGTAATGCAGATTTACTTGTTAATTTATTTGAGATGACAGATACTGAAATATTTGCACATACAACAGGAGAGTTTGGAGCAGGCCGTATTGGACAAATACAAAAAACGTCTTCCCTAGAATTTGTAAAATCATTAGAAGCAAAACTTAATACAAGAATTGTAAGGACTAATAAATATTTTAAATCAATAAAAGAGATAAAAAGTATTGCAGTATTACCTGGATCAGGAACACAATTTTTAGATGAAGTAATAACAAAAGCAGATGTCTTTATAACAGGAGATATATCTCATAGATACTTATTAAAAGGTGATGAAACAAATCTTGGGTTGATTCAAGTCAATCATCTATCTACAGAAATTCCAGGCATGAAGAGATTTGTAAGTAATTTAAGTATTGAGCTAGGAACAGAGCTAGAGTATTTTTATAATAAATATTATGAATGAACCTTTTTTACTCAGTAATTTGATAGATCTTCAAGATATTGATAATGAAATTACAAAATTAATCACAAAAAAATCTGAGGGTAAAACAGTTTTAGAATTAAAAAAATTAGAACAAAAGTATAAAGAAGTAACTAAAGCTATTGCAATATCAAAAGAAGCAATGGGGGATTACTTTTCAGATAAAAAAGATTTTGATAAAAAGCTTTTAGAGAATGAAAATAAATTATCTACTATTGAAATGAAATTACAAGATACAAAATTAAATGCAAGTGAATTACAAAATTACAACTTACAGAAATCGAATGTTCAGGTTCTAATAGAAGATATATTTAAATCTATAGATCTTCTTAATAACAATAATAATGATGAATTAATTGAAATTGAAAATTTAGAGAATCAGTTAACTTCTTTAAAGCCTAAGTTGGTTGAAATATCTAAAATGCTACAAACTGAGTGGAAAGATATTGATACTAAAATCAGTGAACAAGAACAAGAAAAGTCTAATCTTATTAGTTCATTTCCAGATGAAATCAAATTACTTTATGATGAATTAAAATC
>Ga0208425_1000012_pt1 | contig 74824 bp, 114 predicted proteins | sample DEB08_DNA_4_FD_185496 | JGI IMG/M metagenome (GOLD analysis project Ga0208425, IMG submission 185496) | Aqueous microbial communities from the Delaware River and Bay under freshwater to marine salinity gradient to study organic matter... | ecosystem: Environmental > Aquatic > Marine > Coastal ...
TTTTCCATCATGAATAACTGGGTAATCATGTTCACCGATTTCACTTATAATAGTTTCGGCTTTTACGAATTCCCAACCCTCTCTCAGTTTTTTAGATACATTACCTGGATCTTCAAAACCTGCAGTGTGAGTTCTTATCCATCTGTGTGCATAACCTTGCGGTGCAGCTGGGGCATCCAAACTGGATGGTGGAGTCCAATCTTTCTTTCTAGAAGTTTTAATTCTAGTTTCAGACTCGCGTGAAGTTTTAATTTTACTTTTAATATTTTCCATATTAGGCTCCTTCTTCCTTCACGTATTTTGCGTATTCCTCTAGTGGCACCCCTAATTTCTTAGCGATAACTACCTGTGATTTGGTGAGTTTCACAGACTTGCGTCCACCTGATCTTCTGCTAACAGAAGCTACGTTTTGGACGGGTGCAGCTTTTGTTTTTTCTTCAGTAGAAGATTGAGCAAATTTCTGAGGGAAATACTCCTTCATACGTTTGTTGATTTGATTATAGTATTCGTCAGTCTCTGCGTCAATTCCCTGCTGTACTAGATCTTCATGTATTCCCATTGCAGCAGAAGTAAGGACTCTATCTGTACCAAACCACTCATTATCAGTAGCCCATTCCTGAGCTTTATGGCTAATTTGTGGTTTTGCAGCTACAGTCTCTTCTTTAGGTCTTGACTCAGCTTCTTTCTTTTTCAATTCCTTTTCACCTAAAGACATTGAAACTTTTTCTTTCTCAACAGCTAATTGTGTAAGCTTATCGTTAGCTTCCATAATTTTATCAGCATCTTGAGATTCTAATGCAGCTTTTAAACTTGCTTTTGCTTGTTCTCTTTCTGCATCTACTCTAGCACCATACTCTTTGAGATAATTTGTATCCGTCTCTTCAAATTTTTGCTCAGTAGTTTCGTACTTACTTTTAAGACCTTTAGCATAATCAACTGCAGCACGTTCTCTTCGTTCTGCTTCTTTAATTTGATATGTAAGTTTCTTAATTCTTTTTTGAACCTTATCAGAATAATCTTTAAGACCTTCTTCGTCTTCAGTTTTTTCTTCTAATTTAGTTTCTCTTTCGTTTTCAAACGTCTTATCTATTTCTTTTTCGTTTGAATCTGATTCTTGATTACTGACATCTACATAACCTAAGTCAACGTCTTCCTTTTTTTCAAATTCAGCATTGCTTACATTAGGTGCATCAACAGTAATTACTTGTTCTTCAACGCCATCTGTGTCTAATTCCACATCTGGACTTTTATTTTCTTCAGCCATTTTTCCTCCTTAATAATGGTGCAAAATATCGGCTGGATTAGAAATAGTAGAAATAACTTCATCGTCATTCAGTACCCTTACTTCACCACCCTCAATTTTGAATCTTGAACCTGCATACCTACTAAAAATTATCCAATCATTTAGTTTGCACCAAGGCCCTTTAGGAAATTTATTATCATCATGATAACAAAGATCTCCCATTTTTAGCACAAGACCACAGACAGTTGTCATCTGTATTGTTTCTTGTGTTGTGTCAGATAAATACAGACCGCCTTTAGTCTTCTTTGGCCCTGCATATGGCAGTACCAAAATTCTATAACCAGTAGGTGTCGGTAATTTATCTAAGGTTGATTTATCGATCTTTTTAGGATCAAGGACTGTTTCTACTTCATCACGTGTTTTATACGCTTCTAGAAGTGCTTCAGTCCGTTTCGGTGTCTCCGTGGACTTGTTCATCGTTATACTCCGTTTTTGACAGCAGGTCTTTTATATCCTGTTGCAGATCTTCTAGTGATCTGATTTGACCCCTAACATATTGTAGTTTCTCTAGAGTGTCAACACCATATATAGCGTTTTGCTTGTATCTTTCAAGGTTCCTCGCTATAATTTTTTGTAGTAACGATATTGTATCTATATCCATTAATTTCTCTTAAGTATTAATTTATTTTTTCCTTGTTTTAGCAGCATAAAACCAAATTCATTTACTATAACTTTTAAAATTGTATCCATGTTAAATTTTGGATAGTCATCGAAAATAAATACTGTACCAGGTTTTGATCTTTCAGCAAAAAATACAGCTTCTTTAACAACATCGAATGTTTTATGTGGCCCATCAAAATGAACCAAATCATAGTGATTTATTATCTGTTTTTCATTCCTATAAATAGGAACACCATCTGAAAACCTTTTCATAAATTCATCATCACCCATAGGAAATAATGTAAAATTTTCATAATCTAAATCTTTAATTAATTGCAGCTTCATGCTGTTTGTATAATCACAAGTGTACTTACCTGAATTATCATAATGCTCATAATTTAAATTACCGTAAGGATCTATACCTATATGCCAATGTTTTTTATTTCTAAAAGCATCTAAAATTATTTTAGAACCTTCACCTTGTCTCACACCTATTTCACAAGTAAAAAAATCATCACCTGTCAAACTATCACATGCTAGTTTTAGCATGTCATATTCTATACTATCACCTTGGATCATGTTGGCCTCTTATCACTACACATGTAACCAACAACACGTTGACCTTTGTATGTATGATAGGGTCTTTGGCTAAAAGTATCAGTTTTTATAACAGTCATTTTTATATTGTCTTCATACCACTTATAACAGGATTCGTAAATAAGAATATTTTTTTGTTCTATCTTATTATTACTGACTAAAATTAATAATGTAATAATTAGTTCTTTCACTTATTAAAAAAAGGTATCGTATATTTTACGTTCTGACATTGGTAGGTCTTGGCCCTGCGTTACCTGCTGCTCTTTTTCTGCTGACAGCACTCGCCTTTTGCGACTTTGACATCGCTGTGGCTTTTGCAAGTGGTACGCACTTCGGATACTTCCGACTTGAACCACTGGCAGATTTTCTTCCACACTCTTGAAACTTGCCACCTTTTTTCTTTGCTCCAATATCTACCCATTTTTCATTAAACCATTTTGTAAGTCCACCAGACTTCATTGCAGGAACACAGTTGGGCACCATTCGGTTGCCTTTTTTCTTCATGCCCTTTTGGACATAGCCTTCCCAACATGATCCTTTTTTGTTCATTTTTTGTATGCAGCTTTGTGTAAATTTGAAATTTCTTGTTTGCTAAGTTTATTTCCACCATGCATTCTAATTCCATGAGCTAAGTCTGTTTTTGCATCAGATCTTTTTCCAGCACCTCTAACACCTGATTTCATAATTTCAATAATTTTTCTACCACCTGCTTTTTTATATTGTTTAAAACCATATTTAATTCCCGCAGTAATTAAACCACCAATCATAACTTTCTTAGGCCCCCAATCTTTTTTCTTAGTTCCTGAAGGATCTTTTATTTTACCTGCACATATTTTTGAAGCGTATGCGTTTGCATAAGCCGATGGATATACTTTAAATTTTCTTTTAGCCGCTGATTTGCCTCTTGCACATAATTTTGTCATCTATTTTTTTCCTCCGTTACGGAAGATTTGTGTTCCCTTAATTCCGTATATGGATGCTACGACAAGGATCCACAAATTAGTAAACCATGAAGGAAGCTGAGAGAACATATCAAAAAACAATTTTACTTTGTCCATCGCTGTTGGGTCATCCGATATCACTGCCCAAGCGAGCACCAAAACGGGCAAACTGAGAATTATGAGAACTGCCTCGTCTTTCCAGTCTGATTGTCTAGCCTCTAGCAATTTTCCCTGGTAAGCTTCGTCCCCTCGGGCCATACGTTCAGCATGCATAAGTTGTGCATCTGACATAGCCATCTTAGTTTTCTGCTTATTAGCATAAATTTTACTTCCAGCATTTACTGCAAGTTTAATTGCACTTAACCACATAATATTTCTCCTGTCTTCTAAAACACATATAGTCTATCATTTTATCCATGCACAGAAAAGCCCCTTTACCACAGAGTTTCCACCTGTATGTTATTTTCCAATGTGCTTTTCTTTGTTTACATTCGTAAAATGTTCCACCAAACATATCGTGGAATCTTTTAACCATATCTTTATCAGTAGTTTCTACTGAACAAGCAAAGTATCTAGGTTTTGACGCTCCTCTGCCTTTTGACCAAAGTCCAAAACTACCTTCGCCATCAAAAAGACCTGCTAAAAAAATTATTTTATTTTTTTCGCTTAATTTTTCGTACAAGTTTGTACTTATTACTTGTTTTGATGTCGATGCCTTGGGGGTTTGGGCCTCTTTTGGGTGGTGGGCCATATTTTTTTCCTCCACTTAAGCCTTTCCTGCTCATTTTTGATCTAATTTATCTCTTGCAATATCAAGTCTTTCATCTGATTGTTGATCTTGTTGTGCAAGTCGGTCGTATTCAAAATCTAATCTAGCTTGTTCTTGTATAGCGTCTTGTTCAGCTTTAAATTTTGTTTCTTGAGCTTTTCTTTGTAAATCCATAGCTCTTAAATCAATTTCTTGCTGTTTAATTCTTACAAGTGGATCTTCTTTTTTCTGAGCGGCCATTTCTCCTCTTACAAGCTCTTCAGTTATCTCTGCAGCAGCTGTTGCAACAGCATTATCAAATCTAATTTGAAAATCTTCAGGATTAGTTTGTTGCAATTGCATCATTTGTGGGTCTTCAGCTAACTGTTGCATGACTTCCTGTCTTGCTTTGAATGAAACGTGGTCAGAAACGTGTGCTTGAAGTAAAGCGTACACCGGTGGATTGATTTGAACCATTCTAGATTGCATAAATGCCATGTGTGCAGCAATATGTGCATCGTGATCTTGGAATTCAAAAGCAGTTGCAAACTTCATTTGTAATGCACGTGCATTTTCTTTTGCAGGATCCATAGGTTCAGGTTGTTTCGGTGGTGGTTTAAGTAAAGTTTCAATTTGTTTTGTACCAAGTGCTTCATAAACACGTCTATATGCTTCATGTAAGTTGTGCATTTGTGGATTTGACTGTGCAATTTGCAATTGTGTCTGTGCTAAAGTCACTCTTTGTGACATAGACATAATATTTGGGTCAGCAACAGGTATAATATCGACTCTTTGGTCAAAATCTGCCGCTTTAATTTCTCTTGGGCCACCATAAACATCGTAAGGATACTCTGGTGGTAAAAATTCACTACAAATTTTACCTAACATTTTAAATTCTAACCTCATTGCATAATAACATCGCTTATGAACACCACTCATTACACGAGAACCTCTCTCCATCATTGCAATTGTAGTACCAACAGCTCTGTTTTGAACATCATTACCAATATTATTGTCTGTAATAGCTGCAAATTTTTGTCCAGCTTGTACAACAAAACCTAAAAGGTTGTATAAAGTTGTGCTTGGCTCTGTAAATGGAAGATTAAAAAACTGATCTCTAATATTTCCACCTGGTGCATCTACATCTCTAAACTCTCCAGGTTGAATTGGTTGGTCATCATCTCTAACTCTAATCCCTCTAGACTTAAATCCTGCTGGTAAATTTTTCAAAGTACCTGCATCTATTAATTGTCTTAATGTTTGTGTTGCAGCTCTGCTCAAACCACCAATCATATGAGTTAAACCGAATCCATAAAAACCTAAACCAGGTAAAAATTTGTAATGTACAAAGTATTCTGTTCTTTGATAGCTAGGATCATTAGGTCTGTAATTTCTATAGATAGATAAAATTTCTGCTGAGCCTTCATCAATAGTAACAATGTAAGGTATTTTTATTTTTTTAGCTTTGTCATCAAAGTCTTCGTAGTCATCTAAATTTAAATCTACGTGTACCTCTAAAATATTATGTAAATAATCTGAACCCGTGCCTTTAACACCTTCAAGTTCATTTAATTTTTTCTGCAATGGATCAGGTTCTGTATTACCTTTAATTAATTCTATGTCTCTATAAAAACCTGCTGCTTGTTTTTTAATAACTTCGTTTTGAGTCATCTTAATTGTGTGTGAAATTCTTTCACAATCTTTCAGATCTGATGCAAAGTAAGGTACAACTAAATCTTCTGCGGGAATAAATTTAGATACTGGTCTACCTAACATTTCATCATAATAAACTTTTTTAAATGTAGATCCGGATAATGGTAAATAGAATAACATTTGATCCATATCAGTTGTGTACTCTTCCATTTTATCCATTAATAAGTAATTCATGTATTCTTTAACTCTATCTGCTTGTTGTTCTGTTGCAGGAGTTTGTAAACCTATAATTTGTGTTCTTACAGGGCCATCACTAGGTATTAATTCTTTATAAGCTTGTGCTTGAAATTGTGTAACTGATTCTGCAAGTAAAGGGTGAGTAACACCACTTGCACCTTTAAATGGTTTTGTAACCTCTGTGTATTTAGTACCAAGTAAATCTAAGCCTTTGATGTAAGCATCTTCCCATTCTTTTCTGGATACTCTATCTTTTTTGTATTCATCAATTAAATCAGAAGCCATGGATTTAAGAGTACTCTCATCCATTTCCTCTGCTAAATTAGCATTAAAATCTTGCTCAGGAGTTTCCTCAACTTCCTCTTCGCCTTCAACTATTACTTCTGGTGGAAGACCCTCAGGTTGTTCAGTAATTTCTTCTTCTGATACGATTGTATCGTTATTCTTTTCTACGGCCATTCTTTATTCTACCTTATGGGTTTAAATAAATCTACTACTAATCCTCCAGTAGATTTATATGTTTTAAATGTATCTTTCATCATTGGTGTAACCTTTATAGCAAATGAATCAAAATACAAGTTTGGATCGTTATCTGGTACAAATTTATAGCTAAGATCATCAGCTACTTCTTTACTCATAGTTGCCTTATCGTGAAATATAGATTTAATTCTTTTACCTGCTTTAGGGTGATTATCGGGATATTTAAACTCATCTGTTCTAATTTTCTTGTATGGCATTTTGGGATCTGAGAGAGAAATTTTTACTGGCCCCGTGTTTGAATCATAAAACCTACCAACTTTTTTCATTAGGTTTGGCATTACAGCTGAGCCTTTACCACCAATTCCCTTACCACTTGCGTAACCATAAAATCTTTCATTACCCGCTTTATAGCCTTGTCTAAAACTTAATTTGTCAAAAGGAGCAACGGCTACATAATCAACATTTTCTTTAGCTGCTTTATTAAGCAAATATTTTAATGCATGATCACCATAGGAATCTGCTTCAACCATAGGAAAGTAATCATACTTTTGTCCACTGCCATAGTTATCAGCTCTCTGCCCATATGTTCTTTGTATTTTTTGATTTACATCTTTCAGGTCTTTGGCAATACTTTGTGCTCTTCCTGTTAAACCTTTCTTAATAGCTTCATCCATTTCTTTTAACATTTTACTTCTGTTGTTAACAAGTAAACCTAATTCTAAATCTGCTTGAAAAGGATTAACACGTTTTTCGCCCCCTAGTTGTTGAAGCTTATTTAAATTTTTTGCAACTGTTTGGTTAGCGTCTGATTGTATTTCGTGAATTAAAAAAGCTTTCTTACCATCTGGAGTATAACGTGTATCAAACCTTACGTGGTAGATCATATTTTTATTTACACCATCAAAGTGTCCAAATGTTTTAAAGGGAGAGGAGTTGCCAACAATAGGCTCATCTAACTTCATAACAGTTTCTCTATAATTATTTCCCCCTTGTAAGGTATAACTAGCTTCATTACCATATCTTGTAGCTATAGTTTTATCTTTAAACGGTTGGGTTGTTTTATCAATTTCTCCAATTAATTTATTAACTCTTTGTTTTTCGTTTTGTGATAAATTTGTAGATTTAGATATATTTTTTAATCTTGTAAGTGATTCTCTAGCAGCAGAGCTTACTTGATCTGCTCCACCTTTCATACCTGATAGTGCATACACCGCTCCATCCAATTCATCTTTGATTGCAGCTAAACCTTTTATCTCTACAATACTTTGTAGTTTTTTTGCTTCATCAAGTAATTGAGGTTGTGCTTTTTCTAAAGCTTCCACAGCACCTTTAGGTAAACCTAGTTCAACAGGCTTTAACCTATTTACTGGATTTAATTTTAACATTGCACCTACTTCGTTTGCATCTAGCTTAATACCAAATTTTTTAGCTGCGTATAATAAGCCTCCAGTTAAATCACCTGCATCATTAAAGATTGCTAAGTTAGAATCAAATAATTCTTCTTTGCTGATTGATACTTCTTTTCCTTGAAAGGGGCCAGAGTCATATTTAAATCTTTTTTCATCTCTAATAGTTTTTTTAGCTGGTCTACCAAATATTTTAAAGTTAGCTGTTCTCGTTGATGTTAAATGATCTATCCAATCCTCTGCACCAAACTTACCTCTTCCTTTTTTCATAACCCAATCGTAAGTCGATGAACCAAACGCAGGAGCTGTCTTGTCTCCCATATATAAGTTTTTAGTTTTATTTAATGGTTGAGTAACTGCAGGTAAGTTAAGTTCTTTCTTAGCTAACTCTTGCCCAGTTTGTGTTGCTGATTGTTTATCGTAAGTAATAAGTTTTTGTTGTTGTCCGGTGGCCGGTGAACTTGATACTTTCTTACTTGGTAATAATCGTTTGCCAAGTCCGACTAGAAGAGTCTTCAGGGACATCGGAAACTCCCTATATAATTTTAGTAGGTCTTGTTCTACCTAGTTTACAACCACGTGCTTTGATCATAGTGCCTGATCTATAACCCATAGGTTTTTGCATCATGCCACCACCCATTCTTGACATAGCTTTTCCAAGTTGGTCTCGGCTTCTTAATTTAATTTCTTTAATAGTTGTTTCTTTGTTAGCTGGCCCTTCTTTTTTAGGGAACTTAATAGTAAAATAATTTTCTCTTTTCTTACCTCTTTGTGTATCTTTAACACTTCTTTTTCCACTTTCTTTTACTGTTCCTGTTCCACCCAAGAGTCCTGCTTTTCCTGTTCTTTTTCCACCCAAAAGTCCTGCTCCTGGTTCTGATCCATGTTTATAACCCATAGGTCTTTGCATCATGCCACCACCCATTTTTTTCTTAACGCCATCTTTTTTCTTATTCATTTTAGATTTTAAATATTGAATAGCACCCGTTCCTGCTGCAGCAACACCTAAAGCTACTCTACCATATTTATTTGCCTTTGCTGCTTTCTTAGCAGCGGCTAAAGCCATTCTTCTTTTGTTGAATTGAGATGAAGTTTCTCCAGGTTTAAAACCTTTTGCTTTTCTCATGTCATCTAATGATTTAAATTTTCTTCTACCTTGACCAATCTGTGATCCTGGTTTTACACCTACGATTGTAGTAACACCTCTTTGGGCTTTAGGAGTGCTAGCTTCAGCTGAAGCATCGAAGGTACCTAAATAACCTTGAAACAATTTTCCTTTTTTAGCTTTCATAACTTTACCTGGTTGAACCTTCTCATCTTGAAGACCCATGCCTCTGCCTTTTGCTTTCTCTGCTTTTAGAACAGCAAAATCTTTTGCATCAATTTTATTTTTTGGTGGAGCTTTAGCAGCAATTTTTGCTTGGCCACCTGTTAAGTAGGGAACTGGATTCATTCTGCTTTGAGATTGAGTTCTTGATTTTCTTGCTTTGAAATGTTCGTCCATTTGTTTGCCTGAAAATGAAAATTTTTTTTTAAAAGCTGCTTTACTTATTTCTTTATTAGGTTTATCTGAACCATGTGTTCTTGAAGATAATCCTTTACCTTTTGTGCTTGATGATTCCATAAAAATTCTCCTAATAATATTTATAATCCTTTTCTAATTTCATTGGAGGATCATCCCAATCATCCGAGTATGTTGAAATAAATCCACCTTGTCGATATCTTAACACAGCTTGTGTCATGCTGTCTACATAGTCATCATACTGTCCGTTAGGAAATGCTGCACATTCCTCAATAACCTCCTGTGCCCAGTGTTCATCGGGAGCAAATACCATACCAGACTCAAAAACAGGTGCTACTGAGTTAATTCTAGTGTGTTTATCTCTACCCCTTGCTGGAACATAATCGATTACGGGTATACCCGCTCTACGCAATTCCTGGATTAGGGGTTGACCAGAAGCTTTAGCTTCAACAATTACAGTCTCAGGTTCCCAATAGTGATATTGTTCTAAGGCTAAATTTTTTAAATCAGGAAAATCATAACGTCCCTTTTGTGCATCTAATAACATAATACATTTTTCATAACCTTCTACAGGTTCAAAGATTCCCCAAGTTGTAATCGCTGAATAGTCTGCAGTTTCTTTTTTTGAAAATGCAGTATCATAACTTTGTATGACATGTAATAATTTTGGTAAATGTTCTTTATCCCAGACTTGCCACCAATCTCTTTTAATGATTGCACCTTCTTCTGAAGTTGGATCTTGCATGTATTGTGCATTCCAATTTTTTACAGAAATAGATGCTTTGACAGAGTCAAGATCTTCTTTGTTCCAATACTCAGGCCATACTGGTTTATCGTTTGGAAGTATTGCAGGAAACTCAATAACCTTCCACTTGTCCGCTTTCGATTCTTTTTGTGCCTTGATTAATCGTCCAGTCAAATCGTCTACCGCCCAACGGGTCATGACTACACAAATACGGCCACCGGGTTGTAAACGTTGTCGTGGCCCTGATGTATACCATTCATAAGCACGTTCCATTGCTGAGTCTGACATAGAGTCTTGCTCAGTGTGTGGGTCATCGATAATAAGTAAATCCGCCCCTCGCCCTGTGATAGAGCCGCCTACCCCCGCTGCAAAATATTCTCCACCATGATTGGTCTCCCAACGGCCTTTAGCCTTACTATCTTCTCGGAGTGTAACATTTCCGAAAATCATTTTATACTCCTTGGTATTCATTAAATTACGAACCTTACTACCAAACCTAGATGATAATTCTGCGTTGTGTGAAACTTGCATAATTTTCATCTTAGGAAACTTCCCTATCATCCAAGCAGGAAATAAGTAAGAAGCAAATTCTGATTTAGTATGTCTAGGAGGCATATTTATAATGAGCCTCTTTTCTTTGTTAGCAGCTATATCCTCAAAAGCATGTGCAATAATTTGGTGGTGTCCATATTTTTTTGGATTATCTGTTTTTCTATAAATAAAATCTTCCCAAACAGTTTGGGCAAATATTAAAAAATTATCTTGAACTAATTTAATCCATTCTAATTGTTTTTTAAAAATTATATTTTTTAATTCTTCATCTGATAATCGATCTATATCCATAATTTTATATACCCCCGGGGGCTAGGGACTCCAAAAAAAACAAAGACCCCCTTTGCAGTAATACATTCATACCGTTTGCATAGCTAGTATATTTATTTATCAAGCTTTATAAACCCCGTCGCCCTCAAAATCTAGGGGTATAAACGCAATTAAAATACAATATCTTGTGGTTTTCTGTTTAGAAACTCGTGTGAGCCTTCTATACGCTGGTGATTTACAGGTTATGGGTGAGGTTATTTGAGGAAGGTCGTAGCCCATAAGGGCTACGACTACTGCGTGATTACTGTTGTAGTTGCTGTATTAGACTACTGAATTTGTCTAATATCTTTTGTTTAAACTCGTCAACTACTTCATTACCTTGATTTTCTAATATGTGTTTCTCTACTTCGCCTTGTAGTAATTGAAACATTATTTCATAGTTGAGTTGTTTCTTGCCATTGACCTCAATGTGCATATCGGACATTGCAGTCGGTTGATTATCATTAACACGTTCTGCTAATGTTTTAGCAATAGTGATTAAACTATTTGTCATTGTTCTCTCCTATCGCTTTATATTCACAATACTCCATCTCGGTTGTGAATTGATTGTATAAATCATTATGAGCAATCTTAAAGTTTGCTGTTTCAAACTTTCGTCTCTTACGATTTATTTTCTGCAAACCAAAGCTATTGCCATTCTCATCTTGAACAATAATTAGGTTTTGTTTTGTTCTATCAAAGCAATCAACTATGTTTTGTTTCATAGTGTCTAACTCTTTAGCAAGTCTGTTAGACTTTAGCTTTAATTGAACGTATGCAAGAATTACTTTTTTTTCATCTTGCTTTAGTTTTCTTATCGCATTTGTCATTTATTACTCCTTTTTTTAGTTTTGACTTGAACAACTTATCAAATCCCATGAGTAATACAACAATTAAATTGCCTACTAACATATTTATTTTACTTGCTAATTATAATCATTCTAAAGTGTTTAAATGTCTATCAACTGTTTCTGCAACCTCGTTGGGAAGTACCACCAAGTTCTCGGTTGTGCCGTCCTCGTATTCAATATTAATACACCACGAGATTATTTTAGGACGAGGCGAGGGCGAGGCTTTAGCCTCGCCAATCATATTAGATAAATCTAACATATCTGAAAGCCACCACACTCGTTAAGAAATCTTATAAACCTCTTAACATTATCTTCGCTAAATGGGTAGCTATCGTCCCAAGTTCTAGTCTTGTAAAGTGCGTCCCACTTCGTTTTAACTTCGGCAGGGTAGTCTATCGGTGCAGTGTCCTTATCCACTCCTGCGTCTGCAACGAGCTTATCCATTTCGTCTTGTACTTTCTTATTCCATTGTTCCGACACACGAGCTTTATCTTTATTTTCTTTTTCTCTCTGCAAACATTCGCCACTTGATACTGCTAACTGCAATTCATCACGTATCTCTAGTGCCTCTTGTTCACTCCATTCCATACCACTGTTGTCCTGCAATGCGTCTGCGTGTTGTTCAGTGAACCATTCTTTGTTATTTATCTTATCGTGTATTAACGAGGCGAGTGGTCTCCACCACCACACATTTGCTCGGTAATATATTCCTGCATTTATTTCTTCGTACTTTTCCTTTTGTTCAAAGTAATCCTCTACCTCTTTCTTTGTTGGTTGAGGTTGTTTATTAGTGAACATATTAGTTGGTCTTTTAGGTTCTTCCCCAATTATCTTTGGGTTCATGCCATACACGTCCATTCCCATATTTTCTCCTTTGTTAAAGTTTTACTTCTCTTATCAAATCCCACTACATAGTGCAACAATTATCTTTTAGAATTATTCTAAAGTAGAAATCCACATCTCTTACCACCAGCAGTGCCGTAGCTAGGTTTCTTTCCAGGAGGTCACCCCCCAGCTTCTTAGAGAAACGAGACGACATCAAATGATTCCTGCTAACGAGAGAACAGCCAGTCCTGTTACCACCAGCGTCCCTGATGGCCACATCAGTAAAGCAAATACCCACGCACCGACTATGAGCGACACGAGCTCTGCTCCTGCTGCACCAGCTCCTGGGCAGTCACCTCAAGGGCCCACCAAACTAAATCATTCGTGAGCTGACGTAACGAGCCTGGATCTTTCGAGGTATGACTGAGCATGTCTCCAGTGTTCAGGCCGGCATCATCCGCGTGATCCCGTAGCAGCTGCCAGATCTCACCTTCATGTTGATCATGAAAGGCTTCAGTCTCTGAGTAATACGTAACACCGGCAACGCCTCCGCTGCAGCCGTGTTTAGCAATGTCTTCTATGAGGCCGATGTCCTGTGCTTGGTATTCTTTTAGACATTCCTTCAGGGATGGCATCAGCCACCAACTTTTCATTTCTTGTGCTTCGATCATTGTGTATCTCCTTTTATGTTTGTGGTATACATAAGACCAGATGGGATAGATGTCAAGCTCTTATTTTTTTTAATTTCTCTTCTATCTGTAGCAGCAGGTCAGCTGAGTCTGCACGCAGGTTAGCCTCTTTCTTTTCGTAATCAGGTTTGGGTTCTTCGACATTGTCTACGAGCCAATTCGTAATGAATTGTACCAGCGTGGTGAGCTGAAGGTTCTGCTTCTGCAGCCCCCGTAGTCTAGTTTCGTAGGTACGAGCTTTGTTCTGATCCTGAACGAGACGTATAGCTTCATTTATTTCAGTCATTGTTTCTCCTTTTCCCAACAATACGACATCGTGGGATATCTGTCAAGCCTCAAATCCTGAGCTCTGCCTGACGTCCCCTGCTGGTACTAACTAAATAGGGAAAAAAGAACCAGCAACGAGAACGAGAACGAGAGCTTCCTGCTGATCCAGCACGGCTGGTGCTGCAGGGGGCTCTTTCCGGTGTTCATTGTAAACAAGAAACGAGGAATTGCAACGAGAAACGACACGAGCTTCACGGAGAACGCTGCTGGGCAGGTGCTAAGAGCTCTGCCTGGATAGCGGGCCATTGTCCTGTAAGCGAGAAACGAGAACGAGGCTTCAGTAAACGAGGATCCGTGAAAACGGACACTGGTTCATACAGTTTGAGGACTCCCTCCGAGAGGGCCTCAACCAAGATAAATACTTTTCCACCCGCCTTGATATATTTATTGATCCAAACAATTTGCCACTTATTAAGCTTAGGATAACTGACATAATCTGATTTTAATTCTATCCAAAATACACTGTTGTTAGATACTGCGTGTACATCAGGAATACCATTGATTGTGCTAGATTCTATGCGAGTAAAAAAGATTTCTGGGCAACCTTTTTTTAGTTTTTGCCACAACAAACTCTCACGATTTTTAGCTGCCATATCAAGTCAAGACTATGTTAATATTTGTTCTAAATGGCATATCTGTTTGAGTCACAGGTCTATGCTTTACAGTGCCATCAAATAAGATCAAGCTGTTCTCAACTGACTCTACCCGTTCACCAGCAGGAGAGTATTCTAAATACCCATTACAAGTATTTAATTGATAGATTGCAACGAGATGAGAGTAGTCTTCATCAGTGTGATAATCAAACTTAATTGGTTCCTTATCTCTGTAATAGTTATTAATCCAAATTCTTTTGTATGTATTAAAATTTAATTTACCCAACAAAGGCATCATAATTTCATGAAAGAATGGTGAATAGAATCTTTGTGGATGTTCAGTAAATAAATAATGCTGTTGTTTCCAAACCTGACTTGCTTCTATCTTGTCATCATTAACAATTTTATTATCATTACCAAGCTCAAGGCATTCATTAAACCAAGGGAAGTCTCGGTGGTATACCATTGTACATATACGCTTATGATCTTCTTTGCTTAGAAAGTTTTTATATAACTTCATAGTTTAGTTATCTTTACAATAACTGTATTAGGAATGATAGTAGTATTTCCTATAGATTCTATCTCTCCCTTATCATCTGTGGAACAGTCTGCAAACAGTCTAGTAATACCTTTAGACTGACTAAATAAATGTCCTTTAGAAGTACAAGTAGCTAGTCTAGCTTTTTTGAGATCTTCAATGGTTAACCAACTTGCATCACTCACGATGTCCAACCAGTCCACAGCCACCATAGGAAATTTATCTTTCCAATGTTTGGCCCGTTTTTTAATTACTATTTTTTTATTCATCTACTACTCTTTCTCCTTTCCTAACTTGTTGAAGCCATTTATCATGATAAATATACTCCACAGCAAACTGCTGATCTACCTCATGGTTTTTTTCGAAAAATAGCTGTTTTTTGATAGCCTCAGGTAAAGCTTCATAGTGTGATTTGACCATATCTTGATCTAACAAACCCATTCCATACATTACGATTGCATAATGTTGATCTCTCCATAATGCATAATGGCCATCATCAAAATCATCTTTAGTTAATAATCTGCTTTTAACTATTTCTAGTTTAGCAGCAAGACTATCTGGTATATCCATACTAGCCTTATCTCTCCAAAACTTAGTGTCTGTTCTTTTAGTTCTGTAGTGTAATATTAAAAAGTCTCTGATGTTCTCAACCAACTTAATAAATTGTTTATTGTATCTATCAATAACAACCTGATCATAATTAATTAAATTTGTAGCTAACATAAATGATTGTTGTACTGATGTTGCAATAGAAGAAGCTTCTAATGGTTCAAAAAAACTACCCGTTAAACCAATAGCAAAACAATTACCTTTCCAGGTCTCTTCTAAATAACCAGCTGTAAATCTTATAGTCCTAATATTATCTTTAGCTGCAAGCTCAACATTATTTATTTCTTCCATAGCCTCATCCTCTGACAAATAGTTAGAATCAAATATGTATCCATTACCTTGTTTGTCTTGTAGAGGTACTTTAAATTTCCAACCTGCTGACAGTGCATGAGCTTCAGTCCATAGATCAGGTACTTCATCCTTATAGGTACGATATGTAATAGCTGTATTTAATGATAACCAAGGATCTACACCAATCCACTTAGCATTTAATTTAGACATTAATAATTTTTTAAAACCTGTAGCATCAATCCAGAAATTAGAATGATATATGACTTTACCTTTTACTGAATGTATTCCATGCTCTCCTGTATGTACTTCTGTAATCTCATCATCAATAACATTAACACCACGTTCTTCACTTTTCTTTTTTAAGAATGTATTTAATTTAAGATTATCAAAATGAAATTGGTTAACTGGTTTTCTAACTTCACCATTTAATTGTTTAGCTAAATGTTCTACAGGGCCAATATGTATACCAGAATAATTATTATAAAATTTATATAATAATTTAATTTTGGTATTGAAATAATCTTTCATAATAGAATTATCTACTGAATGAATATAATCTTTATGACCCCAATTTTTGTAATAAATAGATGTCTTTAATGTAACTCCACATTCTCTAATAATTTCATCTGCTGTAATACCAACAGTTTTAATAAAAGTATCCCAATGAGGTGTACTACCTTCTCCTACTCCAATAATACCAATCTTATCAGATTTAATTAAATTAATATTTAGATGAGGATATTTTGTTTTTAAAACTAATGCAGCTACATAACCTGCAGTACCACCACCAACAATACAAAGATCACTTTTCATCGACTTTTACATTAATTACGCCTAGTGATGTCATCAAGTGACTGTTGTGTCTTTTATTAAATATTTTAATAAACTCAGACCAACTAGCCCTGTTCAATCTCTTTTGTGTCTTCAATAACTTCGATGGTTTTTGCATTGTATCCATCGATTTTATTTGAAAGCTCTTTGAGTTTTTTTTCAAGCTCTTCACGTGACATACCCTCCAGACCAGTTACTTTTACTTCTCTCCTATCTACATACTGACCTGCTAATTGTCCAGATCTGTATTCAGCGTTAATAGCAGCAGCATATTGTTTATCAGCTTCTGCGTTTAAAGCAATTCGTTCTAATCTTTTATATCGTCTTAGGTTATCACCTTCATACTTCGCACATTCTTCCTTATAAATTTTATCTAAATATTTAACAACGTGAGGGTTCAATTTTCTATTTGTTAATCTACTAGCTATAACTGAATAATCATTCGAATTCTTACATTCATATCCCGCTTCTTTTAAAGCATCAGCTTTTGTGATATTGCCCCAATTTTTAACATAGATATCCACAAACTTCTTTTGCTTTAGAGTCAAGTCATCTTCTGTTCTCAGTTCTTTCTTTTTCAATCCTGGCATATTTTCTACTATATAGATATTTCAGACCTCTGTACACTATTTGAAAAAGTAAAAATTTACTGCTCCACAAGACACACATAGTCCTAATGTGTCCCTCAGGGACACCACAGGGACACCACAGGGACACCATAGAATCGTCTATAAATGTTGGTATTAGCGAATAATAGTCTTCAGGGACACCAGGGACACCACTTTAGGGTTCCAAGCAAATTATTTTATTGAAAGGGTAGAGATATCTATATAGAGGAATTTCCGGTATCCGTTGTAACGTACGGTGTTTTACTTGAAGAATCCTACCAAATACAGTACACTGGCCATGTGTCCCAAGTGAGTTTTTAACATTATAGCTCTTACGATCATTTTAGCTTTCTTTTTTATCATTTGGGACATTTATTAAATCAATTTTTTTCTTAATCTCTCTTCTCTCTTCCTTATTATTAGCTGCACGATATTGAACATATCTAGCTCTATACTCCATCCATAACTTCTCGTTCCTGTTGTATTGAATTTTTTCTTCTTTAATCAATCTCTTAAATACACCCATTACATACTCAGGGTCAAAATCTGCGTTCCAACAAATCTCCTTAAACTCATCACTATTTCTTACAAACCAATTAATCGAATCCTGTTTATTATAAGCATCAATTTTAGAATAAGTAAAAGAAGTACAATCCTCAAAGGCTTGCATAATAATAGCCTGGAAGAGCTTATGCTCAGGCTTACTAGTACATGTCACAGTCGAAGCCATGTCAGTGCCCAAAATTTTTAACAAGTTCGGTGAGTAATTCACGATATTGTCTTTGCTCCTTTTTGCTGGAGTCGAAAGTCATTACCTCAGTATAATCGTCAAATATACCCTCGATGAATCGCATCCTACTTACACCGTCTAGCATATTTGCAACCTTGTAATGATAGTCTTTAAAATCTATGTAAGTTTCATCATCCATAATGATCGTAACCGCAGGATGGGAAAAGATATCGATATGGAAGTTTCCTACGGTCACGCATCATTTTTAACAACCAGTCTTAAGCCTTTCGCCTTAGCTGCAGCTTTACGACCTGATCGCCAACACCCCTCGATTTTATCAAGGAATGAAAGATTGAAATTTCCTAAACCAAAATCATTTCCACAATATAATTGAAACATCAAGGAAGTTATCTCGTCATAAGTTCTCTTATTCGGACATATCATAACCAAACGTTGTAGCGTTTTAGTTAAAGCTTCTTCACTCGACTTTTTCATAGCTTCTGCCAACTTTGTTCTCCATAATTAAATTAAAAGAAAAAATTGTTCGTTGTTATTGTGAAAATAAAGTGTTTTGAAAGCCCCACTTTTTCATTTAGGCTTAGGAATACGTTATTAACTATTAAGTGATTTAAATTTTAATTGCAAGTAAAAAAAAGGGCCAGTCTCCCGGCCCTTTTCCAACCTCAGATTTAAGGTTAACCATCCAATCCGCAGGTTTATTTACCACTCCCGTTAAGCAATTTCTTGCCCTGTGATAGTAAATTCTCTCTCATTGATTCGGGTGATTTGCCTTGTTTTTTAGCGATTTTTTTAACTTCTTCATCTACTAATTTGGCAATCATATTACCCGGTCTTCTAAAGCCTTCTTTACCCATGGCCCTAATTATACAGTATGAATCTATATCCACTGCACAGGATTTCCATTTGTTAATATTCATAGCTTACGCTGCCTCTCTCTTGTCAAAGTCTCGATCTAATGCAAACTTAAGAAAATCAACTTTTTTATCTCTAGTCAATCCACCATTGTACACTCTATCGAATTGTTCAATGTAATCAGAGCTGTTAGTTACTGCAGCTAATTTACCACCCTTAGATTTCATTGCAGACTTTAATCTATCAAATGAAAACTTTGGATGTTTGCACATAATTAAATATGCTCTAATCAATTGTCGTTTTAGTTTTTTACCATTCGGATCGATTTGTTTTGCAATGTAAGTTATTTCTTTTGCAATTTGATCAAACCTGCTTAGTCTACCTGCAGCAATTGAGAAGTCTCCCAATTTAAACTCTTCAGTTTGTAATCTACAAACTGTTGCTCTACCATTAAGTAGGGCTAGTGTTTCAGCTACTGGCATTCCGTATTGTGTCATTTTAGAAGCACAGATCTTATAATCTTGTTTGCCTCTTGTACAGTGGAAGTTTAAAAAATTGTTTAAGTTCCAATTCTTTTTTCCAGTGTTAGCCCTAGCTGTATCTAAAGCATCATCAGAATCACCAATTACATAGTAAATATCCAAGCCTAATTGTTTTCTAGCCTGGGCTGTATGTTGACCATCTACGATCTCCATTTTTTTATTTACAATAATAGGAGTTTTAAGATCTCTCTCAGCGATTAATCTTTTGATTCTATCTACATGTGTAGAATCAACTTCTCTATTACCTTTTGATTTTTTAAATATTCCATAATCTTTTGTTACAAAATATTTACCTTTTACTTCTTTAGTCATCATTTTCTCCTTTTTTAGTATATGATTGTATAGAGCAATGCCCCAACTAACATTATAAAAATCTTAGGTGGTATTACTAATATTGCACACAAAAGTACAAACTTAAAAAATTGATTTATCATCATTATCTTGTTTCCCCTTTATGTGGCAATGTATTAAATCCATCGCGACTTGCTCATTAATCGGATAGATAGGATGCATGTCGAAATTCATAGAACACTGCTGCAACCTACGCATTTGTTCTTGAAAGTGGTCTTCACTATATTCCATAGGTTGACCATCTATTGTTGTTATCTGAGTTGTACTCAGAATGTCATCAACTTCTTTTATCCAGTTAACAAAAGTGTCGCTACTAGATTTCAATTTTATGTTGATCATGATATTCTCCTTTTTATAAACATGTTTACAATATAAATATTTTAATCTAAATTGCAAGGATTAAATAAGATAGGATAATATAGGAAAATGAAATACTTGCTAGTTTTACATTTATGTAGTTTTTTAACTCAGACTTGTCCTGGTATGGTTCATCCACAAGGAGAGTATGATTCATGGAAAGAATGTGCAATCGCTGGATATAAAATATCTGGAGATACAATGGCTACAATGCCTAAAGATAAGATAAATAAAGGAAAATTAGCTATAAAATTTGAATGTATAGAAATTAAAGAAAGCACACCCCTATAGTTGCAATAATATCACAAAATGCTATATAATACCTTATGAAGCTATATCGCGTCCAAGCAAAGTACAAGAATATATATATTAATGAGATGCTTTGGGCAGAGAACGATAAAGCCGCCCTTGAGGAGTTTAGTAAAAAGGTTAGCTCAGGGGATGTAACAGAGAATGAAGGTGCAGGGTTTGAGAATCCTGATATTTTATTCTTAACCTATGAGGAGGTTGACCGAGATGCAACTACAAAAGTTAATATCGGAAAAACTTCAGCTGGAATCCAAGTGGGCATCACAGGCATTGCAGCAGGGTCGGGTAACACCTGATATGAAGTGGATCGATATAAAGATCAAAGGTCTTAAAACTAAGATTAATGATCAAAGTGTTGAAGACGCTAAAAGTGGTCTTTACGATATAGCTAGTTAAATAAAACTAGCACATTTACTTTTTTCGATATAAAGTGTAGGGAACTTATGTCCTCTAATAAAACCTTAATCATAAATGATTACAAAAAATATTGGATTACTGATACCAAGAAGGGTCATTTAATAACTATTTGTCATGGGCCAGAAGATAAAGTTTTAAAGTTAAAATTAAATTGGAAAAATAGACATCGAAGTAATGCAGGAAGAGTCCTTAATAAAAGATAGCTGGATTTATAATGTACCTAAACACATAGTACATAAACCAATTCTCATTGATAAAATGAGATTGATACCACAAAATAAAATAGATCAAATTTCACACACTGATTATAATTTACCTGCGAGTATGATTATTGAGTGGAGAGAATATTTTTTTAAAAATATTTATCATGAATTTAAATTAGACTTTGAAGATAAGATTAAAAGTAAAATTGGTTTACACAACGCCTGGTTCCAATGGTATGAAAAAAATGATTTTCATGTATGGCATATTCATGGAGGTGTTCACTTTACAAATATTTATTATTTATCTATGCCAAACAAAGAAGTTAAAACAACTATTAAACATATTGAGCAGCTAAAATCTTTTGATGTAATGGAAGGACAGATCTTAACTATACCCTCTTATTGGTGGCACAAGTCTCCAGTAAATTTGTTTGATGATCCTAAAATTATTATCTCTTTTAATACTTCAATTAAAATGAACGAATAGTATTTATTCTTTTGCCTCACCCCAAGAAGCTCCAAGTGCAATATCTACTTTAGAAGGAACCTTAAGATTTTCGACTGCGTTTTCCATTATCGATTTAACATGTTTAATATCTTCTTCCTTATCAATAGAAAAACATAATTCATCATGTATTTGTAATAAAGGTTTATATCCTGCTTTGTAGCATTCGATCATAGCCATTTTAGTTTGATCAGCTGCTGACCCCTGAATTAGTCTGTTTAAAGCTTTATATGTAAATGCCCTACGTATGTTATTTCCATAATGGGCCTTAGCAGCCTCGTAGTCCATCGCCTTATTCATTCCGAAGGTAGAGGGCTCCCACATGTTAAAACGGCATTTACGGCCCTTTATAGTCCGAATAAAGCCATATTTAGAAGCACTGTTAGACACTTCTGCGGCTAATTTCTTAACAAATGGTACTCTACTGTTATATGTTTGCAGCAATCTATCTGCAGCATCTTTATCAATACCTAATTCTGTGGCTAATTTGTTTTTACCCATACCATAGAAAAGACCCAAATTGATCGTCTTAGCATGAGTCCTAGATATACCTGCCATATCAGCAACTATTTGGTGAAAGTCTGCTGACTCATTTTGGTAGGCTTCTATAAATTCATCAGCACCATCAAATCCTGCGTCTATAGATGCAGCGTAGTGAGCTACTAATCTTGGTTCTTGTTGTGAGTAGTCAAAGCTACCCCATTGTCTACCCTCTTCAGGTAAAAATAAACTTCTAATTTTATCACCCATTTCTTTGTTACGGGCTGGTATCTGCTGTAAGTTTGGATTAGAATAAGATAATCGTCCAGATACAGTTCCACCCTGATCTGATCTTAATTGATTTATCTCTGCATGGATTCTGCCTTTGTGCGTATATCTTAATACGGAGTCTATGAATGTTGAATGAAATTTATTTATTTCTCTTGCTTGTCTTATTAGTTGTGCTATCGGGTTATTACAGTTTACTAACCAGTTTTGTGTAAAGCTTGGTTCTCCGGTTTTCTGTGTCCGTGGGTACTCCACACCTATTCTATCAAACACCTGAGCTACACTTCGTGCAGCCCAAATGTCTACACTGTGAGTTGTCTCTTGTTTTATTTTATCTAATACTTCAAATTCTTTTTTCTTAAATTCTTTTTTTAGTAAATGAGCTTTTTCTTCATCAACTCTAATACCTCTACGTCTAGTATCAATAAGTATAGGCAGGAGCTCCATTTCCATTTCCCACACATCACTTAAATTTTGTTTTACAATTTCACCTTTTAATCTTTCCCATAGTCTTAAAGTTAAACCTGCATCTTGTTCAGCGTAATGACCAACATAACCCGCAGGTAATCTCCACATGTCAGCCTTGGGATCTATGCCCCACTCTTTAGCTTTTTCAGTTAAGAATGTTTCATTTTTAACTTCACCTAAATAATCTTTAGCACATGCATTTAAACTAAAACTAAATCTATTTTCATTTATTATTGCTGCAGCGATCATAGTATCTACAATCTTACCTTTAATCTCGAAACCATTTACTAACAACCAACCGACATCGTAACTTGCATTATGAAATATTTTAGTAGCAGGAGTTTTAAGAATATCCTGCATCCATGCAGTTGTTATAGCTAAATCCATATTACCACCTGCATCATGTTGAATTGGAAAGTACCATTGTTGGCCCAGTGCAGCTACTGCAAAACCAACTATGCCACCATCAAAGGTAGCCCATCCAGCTCCTTTAGTTTTTATATTTGGATCTTTAGTTTCTAAGTCTATTGCAATTTCTGTGGCTTTAGACAAATCAGGGTATTCAGCAGGACATATCCAATCTGAATCATTATAAATAAAATTTAATTGATGGGTCATTTATTATTATTACTTATAACTTTTATTAATTGATTTGCAACTGTTGTGGTAGGGTTGAAATCTCTTAAATTTTTAACGCAATTTGATGTTAAAAATAGTAACATAATACTTAACACTACAAAGATTTTTTTACACTGCATAAATATTTCCTGACATAGTAATTCTTGGTAAGTCAGAAGTATAAAATGGATATACAGAGTGTTTTAAAAAAGCTGGAAATATAAAACCTTTTCCTTCGTAAGTCTTGTCGACAGGTATGTTATGTTCAGTAATACCTCCTCGACTTGCTTGGTCTAAATGTAAAAATTGTAAGAATCCTGATAGTGGTGAATTACTATGTCTTGATTTAGGATTATTCATTTCATCTTGGATTAGAAAGGGTATTTGTATAAATAATATAAAACTAAATAGACCTGAGTGTGAATGAGCAGGGTTAAATTCATGTTTGTGCATATGATTTACCCAAAAATCTTGTTGTTTAAGTTTTAAATGTTTTGTTACTTTAACTGTTTTTAAATGATTACTTGAATTTGTTTTAGGATCCTTAATTATATTCATTAAGGTGGGTTCAATCAAAGGTATATATTTAGTCAAATCATATTCTTTTTCGATGTTTCCTGCTAGATCTACATTTTTATCAGAACTAGTATCGTTTGCGATACCTTTTAAACTTTTAAATACTTCAGGTGGTATATCAAAAAAATCAAGCACGTTCGTTATTCCATTTAATTAATAGCAGCAATATTAACCCAAATATTATAAATATAAATCCTAAAGATAGACATAATTGCATCACGAATAATCTCTTTCTAATATCATTTCTAAATAGTGTATGGCCTTTTGGATATCTTTTTCTTTGCCTTTTGACTGATGCCTACAAATGTACTTAATTGCATTGCCCTCAGCAAATAAAATTTTATTTTCATTAATAAATTCTGCGGGCTGAATCTTCATTTTAGAGTAGTGATTCCCGCCTACCTGCTTTTCTAAAGAATCATAAGTAGCTCCCTTAAACATATCTTTATGTGTCATTAATACCCCCATCCTACGAATGAAATTCGTTCACCTTTTAAACAATCAGTTACTCTGTGTGGAAACATAAAATTAGATGGAAATAAAATAACATCGCCTTTACCCATAGCTACTCTCTTGTCTCTACATATAAATTCTGATCCTTCAAAGTCATCATTTAAGTTACCTACTATACTTAATATAGGAATTCCTTTTTCATTACCATCAAAAATTGAATGTATATGATCTTGATGTTCTTTCATATAACTGCCTGGAGCATACTTATTAAATCTAAGTCTTGTAATCTTAGTTATAAATTCGTTTTTTGTATTCTCGGCTTTACCACAAAATGTTTTTTGATATTCTCTAATTAACTGATGTAGGAGAGGGTGCAGCAATCCACATAAATCATCAGGCATATAAGAACAGATAACACCCTCTGTATCTCTGTCATGAAACTCATTTCTATTATTATTATGCCATAAATGTTTTTCCCACTCTAATTCTTTTGACCTTTCTATTAGCATATCGCATATGCTAGATGGTATAATATTGCCTTTCATTATATACTTTTCAATCATAATCAAAGTCTCTTATAATTTTTAAATTTTCTTGTGCTTGAGCTATTTCATTTATTAATTTATCGCATTCGTCAACGTGTTGTGGATGTTCACCAATAGCTACTGGTTTTTCAAAATATATTTTTATAGTAGCTTCGGCTTTAGATATTTGTGCATTATATTTATCTTCTAGTGCTTGTATTATTAATTTTCTAAACATAGTTTGCCTCGTAAAGTTTAAAGTATTTACCTAATGGAAAGTTATATTGATGATAGGTGCCTAATAAATGCAACGTACCTTTAGATCTTGTTGCACCTGTATACCAAACTCTAAGTTCTTTTACTTTATCCATTAAGTTTTTCTTCTCAAAATGAGAAGGATAATTACATTTACTTGCTAAAACTACATTATCAGCTTCTCCGCCTTTGACTTGGTGAATAGTATCTATAATTATCTTTGGTGGCAAGTTTAAATCTATACCCTCTTTCATTAATTTTTTAAAATACAACTTATCTTTTTCCTTAAATTTTCTTTTAAAAGCATCTTCCCAGCTGCTTTTTTGATCTCTCATACCACACCTCAAATGTAATTCGTCAAAATTAAACACCTGATTCGGATGAGCAAAGCTCCATTTTTTGCTGTCCGCTGACCGGTAGCCGTGATCTATGTTTAAAAGAAACTCATACATTACTGTTGCTTCTTCTCTTGTTATAGATCCACCTTGATTAATTTTATTCCAATACTCAATAGCTAAAAATTGATTAGTATCAAATGATCTATTACCTTTTACATCTTGATAATATAATGAAAGATTTCTTGCTTCTTGCTGCAATTCTTTTTTTACATCGTTTATTCTAGCAAGTACCATCCAAGATCCTTCCATGTCCCAAGGTACTTTTTTTAATCCATTCCATCTATGAATAGATCCTTCTTTACCATTAGATATAAATTCTTTTTTTATTCTATTATCTCCCATAGAATTTAAAATACATTTAGAAAAGAAATGTACATTTTTATTAAGTCTTACAGATTTTTTTAATATAACTTTACGACCTGGAAAAGTTTGAAAGTGTTCTACATCTGCACCATTCCATTCATAAATAGCCTGGTCATCATCTCCAGCTAGATAAACTCTATGTACTTGTGCCGCTAACTTAACAACCAAGTCCCATTGTAAAGGTGTTAAATCCTGAGCTTCATCTACCATTAAGACTCTAAAAGGTATTGATAAACCATCATCAATAAATTTTTGTATCATATCAGTAAAATCTAATCTGTCCGGTGTCCGTTGTCCGTTTTCTAACTCCATAGTTTTAAATTCTTCATAACCTGCAATAATAGATTTGAATTGCTGCAACCTTACAGCTTTTCTTGGCTGCTGTTTGTACAGCCACACAGGATCTACTTTCATGTTTCTAGCTCTGTCATAAATTTGTAGCGACCAATTGTTATAAACTTTTTGCTCATCATGACCTTCTTTAAAATTTACTTTTACAGTTCCATATTGTGTATGAAACGTAATCATATCCACTTTAGGATCTAGTACAGGAATCTCTGCAAATTGTTGTCTTGCTAAACTATGTAGGGTTCTAAAATATTTAAAGTCATCTTCATCATACTCTTTAAATTTTTTTCTTACACGACTTACACATTCGTCAACAGCTTTGTTAGTAAATGATATATAACATATTTCATCAGGTGAATAACCTTGTCGTAAGTATCTTTGTACTCGTTTTAAAAGGTTCTCAGTTTTACCTGTCCCTGGAGGGCCAAATATTTTAACTGTCTTCCCATGCAGCTTTTGCTTTAGTAAATTTGACATTTTTATTTTTGTGTTCCATTTGTTTTGGTAATGCTACAACCCAATGTCTGCTATCAATAGCTTGAAATTTCTTTTTAGGTTTAGCACCTCCCGATTCTAAAAATTTAGTACAATCTTTTTCTGACCAGTTATAACCCATTTTTTTAATAAATTGTCTAAATGTTTCTAATTTAAATCTCATCTCAGAATCATCCTTCCAAATATTACCATTATCAATTTGGTCAAACTCAGTTGTATCTTCAACATCTTCCAAAAACCTAGACATTCTAGAATTAAATACATCACCCATTTCTTCTGCTGCATCAAATCCTTCCATGTCTTGTTTGTTAGATATTAACTCTTCTAGCCAATCTCTGTAAGGGTCAGGGTCTCTTTTAGAAGGCTTTAAAGTACGCCAAACTATATCATAATTAAGCAATGCTTCCCCTAATAGCTGCTGTTGATATAATTGTTTAGTAGATAATCTAATTGATTTACCTTGGATGGGTAATATCCAATAAGGTTCAGGGTAAGAATTAACTTTTAAAAGTTTTCCTACTTCGGGTAACGCTTCATTAGTTCCAATCCCAAACTTACGCTTAACGCAAGTAGATGATACGCAGTGCATTCTAGCGATTGACGTTTTACATTTGTACGCATATTCTTTATTTTCTACACCTTTAAAAATATTTTGCAACTCTTTAGGATGTAAGTTTTCAGAACAAACTTTAGTCATCATATTTCTAGTCCAATCTTCATACATAACTGGATCAGGATTTATTTTTTTTGCTAATACTGCTACGTTAAACATAGCATCATTTCTACCCTCACCTTTTTGCACTCTGTTTTTCATAAAGTTAATTACACAAGGTGGGTAATCTTTAGTTTCATCATCTTGAAATATTTTTAATTTTTTAAAGTCTGCTGGTTTTAATCTGTAAGGTTTTACAAATTCAAATAAATTTTCTATTTTAATTCCGTTACCATTGTCATCCATAGCAACACGAGTTGTCATATGTGCTTTTTGATATGGTAAGTTTACAAAGTTACCTTTTCTTTTGTCGTCCCATTTTTCAGGAGATAGATCTACTTCATCTTGAGCAGGATAGATGTCTGTTGTTGTGTCGTTGATTCCTAAGTCTGAGGCTATCTCTATTAGTTTCTTACGCATTGCTGATGCAGCAACGACTCCATCAATAAATAATACTAAGTGTAATCCGTTGGATTTCGATCTGAACGGGATGAGTGGGTACTGTCTTTTCCGTATAACCGATATAACGTCCTTATGCTGTATATTATAACGATCAACATCGATGACCCCCCAAGAGCATGTATTATCATCTCTAATTGGAACGCTTCCATAGTATGCTTCTCCTTTTAAATGTTGTTTCCAATGATCTAACGTCATTGGTTTTGGTTCAACCCAATGTTTGAATTCATTTTTGCCGTTCGGTTTTTTACTTCCTATAGGCTGAGATGCACCAAAATATGTAGATGAGCCCTGGAAGAGTTGTACAAACTCTTCCAAGGTTTTGTCAAGTAGACTCATAGATTAGAAGGGTGTTTTTTCCTGTTGTTCTTCTTTTCCATGATTAACTTTTACTGATCCTTTTTTACAAGTCTCGTAAAAGCCGAATGCTGCTTCTAAAACAGTCTTATCAGCCACAGGGCCAATATGTTCTATTTCCCAGCCATACCATGATCCTAACTGATTTTTCTCTAAAACAGTTCGCATTTTATATTGCTGCGTGAATGGAGCAGGTTTAAAGAAACCTTTACCATCAGCTTTTTTCTGTCTTAAAGACATCATCATAGAGTTCCACTTCTTAGATTTTTTTCTTTGAGTGGATTTCATAGTAACCAATGCAGTTGATTGAGAACCATCTTCACATATTAAAATATAGTGAGAAGCTGTTTCTTCTACATAGTTGCCATTTTCAAGTCTATCTTTACCATTATCATCTCTTGTTGTTTTAGACATGATGTCTGATGTTGCAGGATAAACATTTACTGGTGCTACTGCACCTTGGTCTCTGTCTTTCCATTCGATATACTCTAATTTATAATAACAAGGTATAACTGTAATACCATTTTGACCATTATAAAGTTGGTTCGTTACAGTATTATAAATCATACCTGGTCTAGCAGCTTCGATAAACTGACTATCACCTTGTGTTACTTGAGGAGATAATTGTCCTAGCACTTTTAAAAATGGTAATGCTACTGATTTAGCATCAACATTATCAAAGCCAGTATCAGCAAATTGTTCTAAATTTACTGCAGCTAAAGCTCCTCCTTTTTTAGCTATTACTTCAACGTCTTTCGTTGTTTTTTCACCGTTATTCATACTTATCCTTTGTTAGTTATTTTAGTTTTATTAGCGATATACACTCCAAACATATCGAAGGGTATTTCTTTACCTTGTTCAACTTGATCCTTAACAAATGCTTTAAGAGTCATCGGTTCAACTTTTTGTTTTTGATTATAGTTGAAACCAAACTTCTCACAAACACTTATAAGTTCAGACACTTGATTGTCTTGGCCTCTGCTAAACTGAGTAGTAATAGTATTCTTAATTAAATCTTCATGACCATTACCTCTCAACCAACTGAAGGCTTCTTCAATCCTAGACTCAGGAATCTTAGCTGCATAAAAAGGTTTTACTTCTACAGTAGAACCATCTTTAAGTTTAAGCAAAGACACACCTGCTTCTTGCATCATATCTGGAATAGTTCTCTCTTCTAAATCTCTTGCTTGAGATTTTAGTTTTGAGATTTCTTCTTCACGCTGTTCGATTTGGAGTCGGAGACCGCTAAGTTTTTGACACTGATCAGAAATAGATTTAATCTGATCCTGATCTATGTCGATTTTTGACATTTTTTCGATATCCATATTTATTCCTCCTGGAAACGCTTATAAATAAATTGTTGACCAATGCAAGAAGAAAGTTTATTAATTTGTTCGATGTGGAAATACCCGTACAAAACAAAACCCTATGAACATCAGAGGGAAGCACTTAAGATATCTGCACATAAATCTGAGTTTGCTTACTTTATGGAAATGGGCACAGGCAAAACTAAAGTTACTATTGATAACATTGCTTGGTTGTATTTACAAAATAAAATTGATTCGTGTTTAATTATTGCACCTAAATCAGTTTATACAGTATGGCAAACAGAAATAGAAACACATTTACCTGATGAAGTTGAATATTATATTTACAGATGGAATATAGATAAAAAAAATAAAGATAAAACTAAATTATTAAATATCTTTCTTATTAATGTAGAGGCTTTATCTACTAAGAGAGGTTTTGATGCTTGTATTAATTACTTATCTAAAAGACCCCGAAATATGGTAGTGTTGGATGAATCCACAACCATAAAGAACCGAACAGCAAAAAGAACAAAAAACATATTAAAACTACGAACACTATCCGCCATAAGGCGTATACTAACAGGATCGCCAATAACAAAATCTCCATTGGATCTATATACACAATGTCAATTTTTAAATCCACAACTTTTAGGCTTTAGCAGCTACTTAACATTCAGAAACAGATATGCTGAAATGGGTGATATTCCAGTGGGTTCTGGTAGATATATTAGTATCCCAAAATATTACAAAAACTTACAAGAGCTAGAAAATAAACTAAAAGGCTTTTCTTCTAGGGTTCGTAAAGACCAATGTTTAGATCTAGAACCTAAAGTAAGGCAGAAAAGATATATTGAATTAGAAGGTGAGGCTAAAAGAATATATGAAAAGCTGCGAATCAATGCTCTAGCTATAGTTGAAGATAGCACTATTAGTTTTTCTAATAAACTTACTGAAATTATTAAACTGCATCAAGTTTGTAATGGGTTTACTAAAGATGATGATGGTAAAATACTTAACTTGCACAATCATAAACTACAAGCGTTGGAAGATATTCTTGAAGAAACAGATGGTAAGGTTATTATCTGGGCCAACTACATCCACAACCTAGAAGAAATTATACAGTTTCTTAAAAACAAATATGGTGAAGATTCTGTAGTAAGTATCTATGGTGCTACTTCAGTAGAAGATAGACAAGAAGCAATACGTAGAATTCAAAAAGATGACAAGACAAGATTCTTTGTGGGTAACCCTACAACTGGTGGCTTTGGTCTTACACTTACTGCTTGCAATACAGTTATTTACTATTCTAATAATTATAATTTAGAAGTGCGTATGCAATCAGAAGACCGTGCTCATAGAATGGGCCAAAAAGGAACTGTTGTTTATATTGATATTGTAGCACGTGGTACATTAGATGAGGCTATCATGAAGTCATTAACAAATAAAGGGAGAGTTGCTGCAAAAACATTAGGAGAAGAAGAATTAAAAAGTTGGTTAATATGATTGAAAGTATAATTTTAATAGAAATAGCTTTGCTGACTATTGCTTATTTTGCAACTCAGTAAAAGTATTTAAACGTTCTAAGAATTTTTCGCCGTACTCTTTGAGGTCGGCTTCAGATAATTTAAATTCTTGGTATTGTAGATTTCTTGTACAGATAGATATAACTCCTTGTTCTATAGGGCCGTAGTTTAATGTGTGTGCTAAATAATAAGCACCTAATTGTAATTTATAATCTTCTACCCATTCTTCTTTTTTAAATTTGTTAGCTTGTTTCCAGTCAACGATAGATGGTTTATCATAAGCCATGGCAACTAAATCACATGTTCCTGCAAATAAATTTTTATATTCTAAACTAACTTCATTACCCCATACTTCAGATAACTTAATATTATCTAAAATAATTTTAGCCATCATTCTAGGTTTTGTTCCCTCAGGGGTATCATTATAATAACCTTGTCCTGTTAATGTATATTCTAATACTTGGTGCATCTCAGTTCCAATAGAACTAGCTTGTCTCATTATACGATCTGCTTCTTCATTACCCACACGTCTTCTCCAGTTGTCTAAAAACTTTTGATCTTTAGTAGCACCTAAGATTGTAGTTACTGAAGGTACTTTAGCTTCACCAACTAAATATTTACGCCCGGTTGTATCTGAAAATCTATTATAATGTTTATAGGGATATTTTCTGACTAGTTCCATTAGTCATTCATACTACAAATGGTTGGAAAGTACAGCCATAAATATTGCAAACATTCCGCCTACAATAATCTTTTCTATTCTATTTATTCTTTGTTCCATTCTATCGATTCTATCAAAAGTCTGCTTTTGCATTAATCTGCAAATCTTTTCGTGATTATCTATTCTATCTAATGCAGATTTTCTAGCCACGTTTAACTCCTCTTTGTGCTATTGCAGCTCCTGTTGGATCGTTAGGAAATAATGCTTGAAATTGATTAGCATCTACTTGTCCGGTAGCCGGTGCTATCATAGGTTGTTGATTATTATTAACAGCTTGTCCAACATCTGCTAACTCCATATCATCAGTTATACCTGCTTGATCAGCTTCTTCATCTCTAGCTGCTTGATCAATTTCAACAGCTTCCTGATTAACCATAGTTGATTTAATATAGTCTACCATTTGATTATCTGTATTAACGTTACCCGAGCTTTTTGCAAAATCTTGAGCAAACATAGCTTCAAGTGTATCTTTTGGTATTGTTTTATCATCGTATCTAGGTTGTTCAATATTGTATGACATATTTAATAACTTTTCTTGGATAGCTTTAGGATCTACATCTTTAGGATTTACCCTTGGTAAATCTTTATCTTCATCAGCCATATAGTTTGCAAGTCTTGCAAACGCTTCTCTTTTCTGAGTTAAGCCTGCAGCTGTTAATTTAGGATTGATACTTCTTATTTTAAATTTACCATCTACTCCTATACCTTTTCCTTTAAGACCTTGTACTAATTCATCTACACCTAATGCATCATTCATATATCTTAATGCAGTAGGGTCTGTTAACATTTTACCAGCACGTCTAGCTAATAATAAAAATATTGCAGGAGCGAAAGGATTTACTGCAAACATACCCGCACCTACAAACATACCACCAGCTACAGATCCAAATGACCCGAGTGTCATTCTTCTCTGTAAGAAGGTAGATGTATCGGATAAAGGTACATCCGAAACTGCTTTCATATAGTTAGCGAATTTAAAGAAATCTTGAGCACCATCTTTACCTAGTAAGCTAGCCATTTTAGCTCTACCTAAGTCTGCTGTAGCTTCTCCTACACCTAACTTGTTCATGAATTTGTTTATATTAAAATCAGCAAAGTCTTTTGGACTAAATCTAATTTGACTTAAATCATAAATACCATTGTTTAGTTTTACATCATCTATACTAAAACCTCTTCTTGCTTCCATAGCTTCTGAACCTATTGCTCTCATAGCATCTTGTGCATATTCAGTTCCTGCTTTAACACCAAGTGATTCACCAACAACATCTTTAAAGATTGATTGTGCAGCTGGACTTCCTGCTGAATCAAATGATCCTAAGAATGCATTAAACATATATCTTGCTTTAGCAGCTTCAAATAATCTTTTTCCATTGTCAGAAGCTTTAGGCCCTGCAGCTCCAATAATAACTTTGAATTGTTCAATAGCTTCAGGTGAGTTAGATGCAAACACATCTCTTTCCATAGTTTGAAACATCTTATCTCTAGGAAATCTTTGCATTCCATAGATTCCATTTACACCTTGTGATGTAAATAAATTTTGATCAAACCCTCTCATTTTACCTACAAGACCACCTGCTTTCTTTAAAAAACCCATAGATGCAGAGAAGGTTGCATTAGCATCATATAGTTTAGCATAAAGTTGTTCAGCATCTCTTAAGTTGTTGTTTAAAAATGATTCTGCTACTTCTTTACCTTGGCCTTTAGACATTTCTTCGTACGCAGTTTTAATACCTTCATCTTTTAAAAAAGTATCTTTTGTCAATTTTGCACCAAATGAATTTAAATCATTTTCCATAGCTTCTCTTAACCCAAATACAGAAGCTCTTATATTTTGATATTGTGTTCCTTCAATAGCTCGGTTCATCATTTTCATTAAACCACCGTATTGTTTAGGAGTAATCATTTCATCACCCATCATTTTTACTGCTTGCATAAAAAGATTAAGTGGATCACCTGACATTTTTAAAATTTCATTTATCTTTTGTGGATTAACACCATCAGATATAAATCTATCCATATTAGGAAACATTTGTCTATTTTGATCTAAAAATTCTGTTGATATTCTTTTTAAATTTTCCATTGGAATAACTTTAGGGTTACCAACTGTTTCAGCTAATGTATCAAATGCTTTATACTTAGCTCCAATTAATGCAGATCTATCAGCAAATACTTTAGCTGCTTGATTATAAATAGAAGAAGATAATGCGGATGTTTTCATGATAGGTGCAAATTTTGCTAATGAATTTAAATATTGTTTACCTGCAGCTTGTTCAGCACCTTGTAAAGCTTCTCTTCCAATACCAGATATAAATGGAAATACACCAACTGTTTTAAAATAATCTTTACCTACACCAGATAAAACTCCATCTTCAATCGCAGTGTTAAGTGGTAAAGGTAATCCTTTATCTCTTGCATATTGTGCCAACTCTTTTGCCTTAGCACCTTTAGTGCCAAATAATTTAGAACCTAATTTACCTATTGGCCCTGAAATAAATGGTGTAAGTGCAGCAGCTCCTGCGTTCCACATTAAAGCGTTCTTAGTTGCATCTGCAGCATTTAATAAAATATCGTTATCTATTTTTTGTTGAGGTATATCTGCAAACTCATCTGTAATTGTACTTGCAATTAAAGTTCCTGCTTGTTCATTTAATACATCATAAGTAACAGAACCTACACCAGCACCTGCTGTACCTCCCATAACTGAATATAACTCAGCTCTACCTAATGGACTTTTAACTACTTTAGCTGGAGCATCAGCTACTCTTGCAAGTAATTTAAGAGCACCACCAAATAATTTTAATCTGCCAGGCATCTTATCTGCTAATTTATCTGCAGCTTTCTTAAAGAAGCCAGGGCCTTTTTGCCATAAGTTTCCTGATTTAGCGGCACCATATATTTTTTTTCTCATTAGTAAGTATGGTGCAATTGATCCTGATAGGTCACCTGCTAATTCTGCAGTTGGTCTGCCTTTTACAAAGTAAGGATTATCTTCTGCTGCTAAAGCTGCCGCAATTGGATCTTTAAGGTATTCTTCTTCTCTTGCTATATTTTTAGCAGCAAAACTTCTTTGTGATTGTAGTTCGCCCATTGATGGGCCTTTAAGATCACCTCTTTCAATTAAAGTATCTATAATTTGTCTTTGTTCTTTTGATAATCTAGATGGATCTAAACTTTTGTCATCTAAACTTTTCTGTAATGCTTTTATTGATGTAGCCATTAGAACATCTCCAATAATTCTTTAGTTGATTTATCAGTGAATGGGTTTGTTAATTCTTCTGGTTGATCACCTGTTCCTGAAGTAATTCCATATTTTCTTTTGAAATTATCTAATGTTCCAGTTTCTCCAAGTAATCCATCTCTCCATTGATTTTCTAAAGATTGTATATCTCCTAGGATTGTATTATTCACTGACGATAAATCTCTAATTACATCTCTTTGACCTCTTAATAATGGGAAGATGTTTACAAGTTCTTTAGCCATCTTAATATCTTTTTCTGTTAAACGGTCTTTTGATTTTAATGAGTTCGCTAACGCGTAAACCATCACCGTTTCGTTAATAGCTAATTGAGAAAGTTTCTGTTTATCTTCTTCACCAGTAGCTTGTTGGATAGCTTTCATAATTTTATCTTTAACAACTGAGTCTCCAAGTAAACTGTCTACTTTTTTCTCAGCTTGTTTTCTTTCTAAATCTTCTCCAACCATTAAGTCATTTATTAATTTATCTCTTTCAAACTGTAATCTTTCATTAGCTGCTTCTGCAGAGTCATACATTTTTCTTCCTGTAATATCTTCAAACGCACTTCCTAATCTTTGACTAAATAAATTGAATCGTCCAACTGGCCCTGCTCCAGTTTCACCTTTTTCTTGAAACTCTCTAAGAATATTAATTGATTTTTGTCCTAATGCATAAGCTCTGTACTTACCTTCTAGTTCTTTTAACAATTCTATTTGTGGTTTAGCTAATTCATCATTTTTTGCAAATCTATTGTATTGTCCTGGTGGAATTGTTCTATAAACATTTCTTCCATTTTGATCATACTGTCCTGGCATAGCTACTTGTACTGTACCATCTTTTAATCTAATTCCTGTCATGTTAACCGTTTTTCCATTTTCGTTAAAAAATTGAACAACACCTGGGTCTCCTTCAGGATATTCATAAGCTTTGTTTTTTCTATCCATTTCATCAGAAGCAATCTCTAATGCACTCTGCATAAATTCATTTTGTAATTCATTTTCTTTAAGTTTAATCATTGCATAATTATTTACAGCTGGGCCTAAAGCTCTACCAAATACTTCCATAGCTCCACCAATACCAGCTTTGCTTGTAGTACCAGACATTAATCCAGAAGCTAAGTTAGCTAAGAATACAAGTTTAGCTTGCGATGATTGACCTTGCATTAATTCTGTTCTTATTTTTCTTGCTCTTGCAATAATATCATCTGTAACTTGTGCACCATCTGCAGAAGTTATTCTAGTTGGTTGGTTTAAATTTTCATTTGCTGATGTAACAATGTCACCAGCAGATTGTGTTCCACCTGGTTTTTGTTCAGTTTCTTGTGTTTCTATTTTTGCAAGTTTAGTATCCTTTTTAGGTGGTGGAGCATCTGCAGTAATACCTGTTTCCGGTGGCACTGGTGCGATGTTGTTTACTACTTTAGTTATATCAACTTTAGGCTCTCCAGGTAATTCAGCCATATTATCAGGTACAGTTAAATTATCTGTAACTCCTGCAACAGCATCATCAAATGGTTTATATCCAACAGCAGTTTCTTTATCTCCTGCACCTCTTCCTGATGCTATTTTATTTCTTTCACCCGGTTTATTTATTGGTCTTCCTTTAGGATTATTCTTAACCATTTCTTCTAGTGATACTTGATTAATTGGTTTACCTAACACACCTTCAATACCAGGCATAAAACTTGCATTAGATGCAGTTGTACCTAGTGGTCTTTCTTTAATTAAATCTACTCCTCTTCCGATAACAGGACGTGCTGCTCTATAACCACCATATAATAATCCCGCACCAACAGCATATGGATTTCTTGATAACGCTGCAGATATACCTAAATCTGCAACATCTTTTCCAACGCCTGTCATTCCTAATTTTCTTGTTGCTTCACCAATTAAAGGGTACAACCCAAATGCTCCTGCAGTTCTAGTAGTAGCACCACCCATACCAAAAGGAGCATTAATTAAAAATCTTGGGTCTTTAATATTTCTTCCTACTCCACCTATATCAGAACCTAACTTTGAAAAAAAACCAGGGCCTTTAGGAGTTGATGTTCTTGGATCTAGTGGAAGATAACTTCCTGTATAAGTACCAGTATTCGCTTTGATTACTTTAAGATGACCTTTACGTAAAGCTTGTTTTCTAAAAATAGGACGATTTAAAACATTATTAATTGACATTAATCCTCCTATTGTTGTTGTCCAGCTTGGTATGCCGTGAATGCTCCTAATCCTGTTCCGATAGATTGTGCTAATGGACTTGTGCCAGGTTGTGTTGTCATCGTAATTCCAGACTGTGATTTAGGCCCTGCAGCATATAAGTTTGCAAGAAACTCTGCTCTTTGGTAAGGCTCGTATTGTTGTTGTAAAGTAGTTTGTCTTTGTGCATCAAGTGCTTGTTGAGCTAATTGCTGTTGAATTCCACCAGAAGCCATTAGTTGATTAATATCTGCTTGAGCCATTTGTTGTTGACCAGCACCTAAGTTTCCTAATTGTTGACCAGCAGCCATACCTAATTGTTGTTGTCTTTGAGCTGCACCTAATGCAGTTCCAAATCCTTGAGCATTAGCTCTACCCTGAGCTTCCAAAATTCTATTTTGTAATTCCGCTTGTTGAACACCCTCACGTCCTCCACCAAAGGCACCTTGATTAACTGCCTGTGCCGATAGTTGGTTTTGCATGATTTGTCCTTGTCTTCCAATTTCATCAGTAACATAAGATTGATAAGGATTTAAAAATTGATTTATTTGTGATTGACCTACAGGAGCTGCTGCACCTAATACTTGTGCTATACCTTGGTTAACAGTTCCAGCACCCGCACCTGTTGTTCCGGCAGCCGTTAGTCCTTGTTGTTGTAAAGCTGATCCAAGACCAGATCCGGCAACTTGTATACCAGGTAATTTAATTGGATCTTGAGAAACTTGTCTCGCGATATCCATCAACTCAAGTTTTCTTTCTTCTATACCTGGAGCTTCTCTAACAAATTGTGTTTGAGATGCAGGAGTTGATGCTGGTGCTCCACCGCCTCCACCAAATAAATTACTTACAAAACTCATTTAATATCCTTTACTAGTTGAACGTGTTTTTTCTTCCATCCCCATTTTTTGGAAACTTTTTCCCAACCAGGTCTTGCCCAAATGCAAAGTCTTTTACATTTGTTTTGTTTAGCAAAGTTAGTTATATGAGCTACAATTTTATCTTCCCATAGCTCTCTTCTTTTACCTGTACATATAATAATTTCTAACTGATCGTAATTAGGCATAGAACCTATTCTTGTTACAGCTATACCAAATACTTTATTCTCTTCTGTTTCATCAGATCCAAACATAACAAATAGTTGTGCCTCATCTTTTAATAATAGACTATATATGTCAGAAGATTCTGCATATCTTCCAGAATAAATTAACGCTTCTTTAATCATAAATTCAGCTAAAGGCCAAAATCTTTCTACGTCTTTAGGTAGAACAGGTACAATATTTACTGATGGTTTAATTTTTTTTGCTGCTCGTGCCACGTGCTTCTCCTATTAAGTCAAAAATTCTTTTATATCTTTTTTGCTGTTCATAGAAGTAAGCCGCACCTTTTTCTCGCATATCTTTTATGCTTGTAGGATTTGCTCCAGCTATTAAACCAGCACCTAATACACCGTCTGCTCTTGTTACAAACTCTCCGTCTGCTAATTGAGCTAACATCGTATCCTCGTCTTTGTCTCCTGTTCCGGATCCGTCCTCTACATAACCAGTTGCTCTAACATAATTGTTAGAATCATACTCGTCATGAGATGTTTTTGATGGTAAATAATTAATACCACCCTCATTAAATTTTTTTATTTCAGCTAACCCACCTTCTCTTAATCTAGATTTAACCATTTGATATGGATTGCCCTCAACATTACCTTCAGGTATGTAAACTTTTTCGTAATTTTTTTCATCACCAGTTTGTGGATCTATATATTTAAAGTTAGGTCTTTTCTCTGCAAATTCTTTGTAAGCTATATTGTATGTAGGTTGATACATATCTACTGGGCCTTGTTCAAAAGCACCTGATGCATAACTTAGTCCAGATACACCTGCAAATAATTTTAATGGATCTACTTCTGATGGTGCATCTTTTTTATAAAACATTTTTTGTAAAAAACTTCTTGGATCAGTTGGGTTTCCTTCACCTCCTGCTGGCATTTGAGATAATGCTAATCCTGGATCTGCTCCGCTACTTGCAATTTGTGCTTGTTGCATTGCAGATAATCCACCAGTTTGTGCTGCTGCTGATTGTGTTGCACCAACAAAAGGAAGTGACTGACCAAAAGCTGTTGATGTAAATGGAGTAAATCCAGATGTAGATACACCTGGTATCATTTTACCTCCATAGTAGCCCATAGCGGCACCTGTACCAGCCGATAATAATCTTCCTATTCCTGAAGCCCCAGATTTCTTAGCATCTCTATAACCTCTGTATCCTCCGTAGGCGGCAAGTGCATAGGGTAAAAATTGTAACATTTATAAACGTTCTCCTTAAAGATCTTTAAATGGTAAATAATACCATTTTACTTATTGATTATCAACTCATCAGCGAACCTTCCACTATATTTAAATTCGCCTACGTGGGTAATTGGGTCTAGTACGTAACTATAGCATTTACCACCTATATCTTTCCATAATTTGCAGAAAGCAAAGTCCTCACCCATATACATTTTAGTCTTTGAATCGTATAAAGTATCAAAGAAATTCCATAGGTTATCTTTATCAACTAGTTCACCATTCATAACTGTTTTTTGAACAATAGTTTTATCAGGATAAGCTTTCATTAATTTATCAAAAACACTACGTTTTATTAACATACAACCAGTAGCACCATGAGTTACTTCTATTATCCCTTCATGCATACTTATATCGTGTTCATTTGGAACTCTAAGTGGATATTGATAGATTGCGTTAGAAAGATCTTCTAATGTTTTAACATCTCCTGCTTGAATCTTTTCAAATGCTTTTTTCCAATTAATATTTTTCAATGGGTATGGAGCTGATATAAGCTCTTTGTCTTTGTCTATCATAGCTTGAATGGTGCCTGGTTCAAATTCAATATCTGAATCAATAAATAATAAATAGTCAGCACCGGAAGTTAAAAAATCTGCAACACATAAGTTTCTGCCTTGGGTTACTAATGATGATTTAACTAATTGAAAAGTTACTTTTAATTTGTTTTGAAAACAATACTTTTGAAAGTCTAGTATAGATTGTGTGAAATGAATACTAACTTGATCGTGAACAGGCGTAGCTACATATATATGTGGTACACTTGATTTACCTATCCAAATAGGTTTAGCCGCACCTTCTCTATTAACCTTTTGTCCTATATCTTTAATCATAAATTCCTAACGATAATGTTATTCTAGGAGATAAACCAATTGCTTGATGTATGTCTCCTTGTTTAATTGTAATTAAATCTTTTTCTTCTAACATATAGTTTTCTTTATTAATGTTATAAATAACATTTCCATACAAATTATATAGATAAACATCATAGTCGTCTCGATGTATATTAGATGTTGCACCTTGAGTAAACCCTACATATAAATCTATATCCATTGATTTAAATTTTAGTTTAAATTGATTAATAATTTTATTTATTAAAGAATTAAAAGCAGGATGTGCACCCACATTTTTTATGACTATTGTGCCTTGGAGTACAAAGTTCTCTAGCCATTTACTAGATTGTTTAGACTTAAAATGATCTTCAGATATTAAGTTAGTTAGTTGATTGAAATCTAGTTTTTCGTCACTAAATTGTTTATAGACCTTTTGCATGGATTGCACCTTTTAAAAAGTTTTCCCACTCTGAACCTTTTTTCTTCCAACTATAAAACTTTTTAAAAAATTTTTGTTGTTCTGCTAGATGATCTTGTACAGGTTGTTCGTGTAGATATGTAGCAGCTGTTTCTATTGCATGTGCAGTTGCTCTTGCTAAGTTTTCTACATTGGAATCATAATTGACATATACTGGCCATTCAGAGCAAGTTTCAAATAAAGCTCCAAAGTTTGTAGTTATAACATGTAGTCCTGCGGACATACATTCTAAAGCTGATATACAAAATGTTTCTTCAAATATACTTGGGTATACAAACATTTGATAGTCAGTAATTTTTTCTAATATTTGTTCATTAGGTACATAACCTATGTAATTTACATTAGGTAAAGATTTAGCCTGATCAAATAAAGGCTGATAAGTAGCTTCATGTGCTTGACTAAACTCACTACCATATACTTTTGTGCTGCTGTAAACATCTAAAGTAATTAATGGATTCTTTACAAGTTGCATTGCTGCTAACAGTACGTTTAATCCTCTCCAAGGAGTTGAATGATGTATTATTTTAATTGGTTGGCCTTTTATATAAGGTTTTCTTTCTGGAAAATTTGTACAACCGTTTTTAATTACTATTGATTTTTCTTGTGGAATATTAAAAGCCATTCTAAATTTTTCATAATTCCAATGTGAATTAAATACATACCAATCATAATCAGAATGTTTAAAAGGATTGTTAAAAAATTCTTGTAAGTTTGATTGGTCATATGAATTTTTTTGCCAAAGTATATTTAGTTTATTTGGATCAATAGGTACTTTACCAGGTATAGAAGTACAGATTTGTGTTTTATCTAACAGCTCTTTAGGACAATGCTTGTAAAGCATCTCCATTTGCAACTCGGTACCACCTCTAGGATTCATTATGTTTTGGTTTTACCAAACATAGAAAGTTTTGCAACTGTTATTTCTAAGTCTTGTCTGAAGTCCTCTGCGGTTGTATCTGTATTAGGGTCTGCAACATCTGCATCAAATTCAGCTTTATCTGCATATACCTTACCAGTTCTTTTATGTTTTACTATTTCTACTGCTTTAGCAGGTATTTTTATTAGTTCATCACTCATATTTTAATCCAATGATTTTTTAATTTATCGTTAACGTGTTGAATATAAGAGCTTTGAGTTCTTATGTCAAACGCTATGGTTATTCTTACATCGTCCTTTTCTATAGTGCTTACTTTATGTGAAAGCCAACCTGGGAATAAAGTTATTTTTCCTGGTGTATTTTTACATCTATACGATGTTTTAAAATAAGGTACCTCGTAATCTGTTGTAGTATCTGCAACTTTTACACATATATGCCCACTCAAATAACCTGTATTATCCTCTGCATGATTATGTAATTTAATTTCTTCGCCTTTTCTCATTACATTAAACCAACATTGAACATAATATGATTCGTGTATATCTACTTCTAAAAACTTACAAAATGTATCGTGTGCTTTTCTTATATGATTTTTAAGAAAGCCACACTCAGGAAACTCGAGTAAGTTGTAATATATAAATCTACTTGTAACACTATTTTCACTTAATCCTGTACCACCATTATCATGTGGTGGATGTTCTTTTATAAGTTGTTTTTCTTTGTGTAATAAAAACTCACTTAATACTTCTGTATCTAAAGGTAAATCATCTTCATATATATGATATGAATAATGTGGATTAAAAGGATTATTAATATTGTTGTTTTGAAAATTAGTAATATGCACTAACGTCCTTGCCGATTGTATTTTTTAAAACATCTTTTCTTACTTTTGTTAAGACTTTTGGTGTGACGTCTAGGTCTCTTCCTAGGTTGTGGTCTTGGTACAAAGTTTGTAAATTTTTGTTTAGCCATTCTCTTGAGATCTATCTATAAGAGCATAGCTAACAGATCCTGTAATTTGATTAGCAGTATCTGCTTGCACTTTTAAAACATCACTAGCTTCCATATTTAAACTTGAACTAACCATGTTTATAAAATTTTTATTTAGTTGAGCATGACTAATCTCTACATCTGACCCACCAGATTTTTGTAAAAAAGCATCAACATCCACATTTGATGCAGCCTGATGACTAGCTTGAATAGCTTTTACTATAATAGTTGCATCTGATGGACACGTTAAAACTGTCGTGATGTTTGTTGTAGTTAAATCAAATGTTTCGCTTTTGTATCTTATTGTCATGACATAAAATAGTTAAAAGTGTTTTGTTCATTTTTAAGTTCGTGTTGATAACTTGTGTTTAACTTATCTTTAAGTGTTTGTAAAGTTTGTGCTACTTGTCTTTGATTTTCTTCAGTATAAGTTGGTGTTGGTTCAGGAACATAAATATCTACTTTAGCCATTAGTAACCTCCTGCTCCAGCTGCACTATCATCTGCTGCCTGAGCCGCTGCACCAGCCGCTGCTGTAGATCCTCCTGGGTGACCTCCTCCATCTCTGTTTTGTCCAATTTCATGATAAGTTTTTGCCAGAGCTTTTAAACCTTGTTTTCTAGCACCTCTTGCTGCTGCATCTCTTCTAGCCTTAGCGTCTCGCTTAGATTGTAGATAACCTGCAATCGATGTACTTCTACCTAAACCACTAAACAAACTAGCTATTCCTGCTATTGGTGCAAATGCAAATCCAAGTGCAGAAGAAGCTATTGTTCCTAATCCTGCTGCTCTACCTAAAGCACTAATACCAGTTCTTGCAAGTGAACCTTTAAATCCAGGTGCATTTCTATTAACATTAAAAAAACCTTTCTCAATAAAATTACTTTTTTCTTGTGCCATAGGATCACCATATGCAAAAGTTTGGCCACCTACATCAAAATTACTATATTCAGACATAGGGTCACCTAATGCTGTCATAGCTGGTGAGTTTTGAAAACCTAATTTCATTATACCCATAGCTGAGTTGTTAACTTGCTCTCTTTGTCTTTGGTCAAATAATTCAGCTGCACTATTAGCTAATTGATTATTGTATTGTGCTTGTAATAAATCTTCCATTATCTCATACCATCTGGTTGTACATCTGCTCTAAATGTTCCGTATCGCCAACTCTCTCCACTAGATAAATTTTCTATCTTTACACTTGCAAATCTAGATCTTGCACGTGTGTCTACCTTATCAGTAGTGCTTGTAATTGTAAAAGGCCCAAGTGGTGATGATGCTGAGGTAGAGGAAGGATATCTTTTAAGACCTATTGTAATACTAGCATTACCAACTATTTTTTTAAAGTCAGGTATAAACCTTCTCATACTCATAAACATTTGACCATCTCCATTAATATCTAAATCAAAGTCACCAGATTGCAAGTAAGAAGTTATAGTTTGTGTTACATTACCATCATTGTCTGTTTGGTCAGTTCCTATTTCGTGTGCGTAATAAGTTGTTGCTCCGTTTTCCGCTGTCACTCCTTGAATAGTAGGGTACGTAGGAACACCAGTCGTATCGTAGTCTGTCGCGTATGGGTTGTCATATAATGTAGAATCAGTCCAAGAAGTTCTAGCTAGAGATCCTGTATGCCAAGTGTTCTCTGCATAGTTGTATGTAACTTGTCTGTCTACTTCATCAGAACCATTCTTAGGATAGAACCAAGTAATTTCTTCATACAAATGATTTAAACCTGCATATACTTGTTCGCCATTAGTGTAGTTAATTCCAATATTGTCTGTAACCACATTATTTCCTGTAAATGTAAATACAAAATCTTCTACTAAACAAGGTAATGATTTAACTGTACCATCATAAACAAAGAAGCCTCCTGCTTGTCCCATCCAAAATACTTTACCATTAACATATTTAATTGCATGTTGACCTATTGCACCACAATTAGAACCTACTTGTCTAAGAGAAAAAGTAAATGGTGGGCCAACAAACTGCATAATGTATGCAGAAGTATCTGTTAATATTAAAATATAGTCTTTTCCTTTAGCTGCACCAACTATCTTAACACCAGAATCAAGCCTTAAAGATCCTGCGGTATTTACTGAAGTAGCTGTGTAATCGTTAATATTTTCTTGATCAGAAAATCTAATAAACATTTTATCTTGTGATGCAGTTTGACCAATAGTTGTTTCTGTTCCAATCATAATTAAATGTCTATCTCTTTCAGAAACAATCGACATAACTGATTTTGTAGGTGCTCCTGATATTACAGTAGCTCTTGTTGTTAAAGCTGCAGTAGATACATTAAGAGGATCCCATTCAAATGTTTTACCATTTTTAATAGTTGCAATTAGTTTTTGTCCAAAATGATCTAAAGACCAAGATGCAGAGTCTAGTACAACTGTGGAAGATAATGAAGCATCTCCCCATGCAGTGTAGTATTCACAAGTAGCACCAGAAGAGTGTGCAGATCGAGTTCCTGCTACACCTCTCGTAATACCAGTAAGATCATTTGATGATACTCCTGTATAAGATATAAATTCTGTTCCAACTTTAAAAGTTCCAGACGTTGGCCAGCCATTTGTTGAGGCAAGCGTTATTGAAGTTCCTGACCCGCCCGTTCCTGCGGTGTCATCATTTAGAGATCCATTTAAACTTCCTAAGACTCCAGAAGCTCCACCAAAAGTAGAAGTTCCGTAACCATAACCTGCAGATTGAGTAAGTGGCCCTGGTTTTATATAAGGATTAACTACAGCTGATCCACTGTTAGATACTGTCGTTCCAGCACCCGTAGCCATAGTAATTGTAAAAGCATCTGTTGAAGGTACGGTAACTACTTGAAAAGTATTAGTGGTAAAATCTGCTGCAACATATCCTGCTCCTACGGGAGGGGTTACAGATGTAAAAGTAAATAAATCTCCAACCTCTAAACCATGTGCAGTTTTATTAACACCTACTTCTGTTAGACCGTTAGTTGTACCAAAAGTACAACCAGTAATAGCAGTGTCCAATGGTGTAATATCGTAAAAAGCACTTTCATAATAAATAAATAAAGCTTTATTAGAACCTAAAGCTGCATATCTTCTGCCATCCAAATCAGCCCATACAAGCTGTTCTCGGACTGCACCAACTAAAGTTTGACCTGTAATCTGTGCCCATCCACCTATTTTTTCTGGTAAACCATATCTAAACCTAACAAAATCTCCATCAGTCCACTGACCTTCAGCACCGACAGCAGTTGTTTGTTTATTAAATCCTGGCTGTATTTGTACATTTTTTAATGGCATGCCATATTATATCATAAGCAGTCTTCAAGATCGATAGTCTTGATGTTCGTAACCTACTTGATAATCTATGTTAAACACTACAGAATATTTAGATATATCTGATCTATTTGGTTTACATTCATGCCTTAATAAAGAATCCCAAATAACTACTCTTCCCGGTTCAGGTTTAACTTTAGTTTGTAATTCTGGAAATTCTAATTCTTGTGTGCTGCTATTTAAATAAATTAATCCTGATATATTACTTTGTCCGTGTCGATGATTTCTTGTATAATCTCCATAATCATTTCTTACTCCCCATGCATCTTGTAATATCCAAGGATGATCCCATACTCTAGAAAAAGAACCTATATAAGTTTTACATACATGTAATATATTTACAAATTGTTGATCTTCCATAAATATATTATTAGTCATTTTACCTCTTACATTTGTTTCATAGTTTGCATTAGTTTCGTCTTTTACAAAGTGATCAATTCTTTTAATAAAATAATCGGTATCAATTTTACCAAGATCAAATGCATATAACCAAGATTGTCTTTCTAATGGTTTTTCTATTTTTAAAACGTCCTTAAGCATATTCTATAAAAAATGGTTGTATAATACGTTCTTCCTGCCACTGTCTTACACCAGGACTATGTATTATATTTGAGTTATACATTATAAATCTATTTGGTTTACTTGCAACTGTAAGTGTAGGTTCATAATCTGAAAAGTCATTATATAATGATGTGCCATCTTGAATAGATTGTGTATTTAGATAAATAACTCCTGCTAAAGATATACCTCCACCATCAATATGTTTCGCATAGTTATCCCAAGATAAACTTTTTTTTAATTCTGACAACAATGTTTTTCTATAAAAGGTATGCATTTTAAAAGGTTTTAATTTAAACTCTTGTAATTTCTTTTCTAAATATTGATATGCAGGATTGTCTTTTTTCAAATCATTAGTTTCATAAACAGGATAAGCTTGGTATCTGTTTATATCTTTTCTGCAAGGTTGATGACTAGGATTAAAATCAAAAGTTTTGACTTGTTCTAAAACATCAGCATATAATTCATCTGGATAAAAATTATCAATCAGTGTTATCATTTAAACTTAACACGTGTAGTATCATGTGTTGCTTTATTTTTTAAATCTTCGTTAAAGTTAAGATTCCAATCAGATACAATCTTTACCAAAATATTACCAAAATGCCGCAAACCTTCTGCATCTAAATGTAATTTCTTTTTTTGTGTTAAAATAGTAATTTCACTATCTTCAAAAAGTATATCTGCACTGCCGTCTTCATTTTGTTGTATTTGCATTTAATCCTCCTCGGTTTGGCCCCATAACAGTTTTTTATCTTTTAACCACTCTTTGTGTGGCCCATCTTTATTTACATAATGTAAAAAAGTTTGTGCATACCAATCACCTTTAAATGGTTTTCTCCAGTGAGGTATTTCGCAACCAAAATAAATTGCTGCATCTCCATGTTCTAACATCACTTCTTTACCATCCATATAGATAGGCCAAGGAGTTCCATCAGAACCAATAGATACAGTTACACTCACTTCACAAGAAGATCTATCAGTATGAGGTTTTAGATCAGATCCAAAAGTATACATTCTAAAAAAAGAATAAGTTGGAAATAATTTATAACCAGTTTCTATTTCCATCATTTCTTTTTTTTGTAACATAATTGTTTCTGTTAAAGGGTCTTTATAAAAAATGGTTGCATAATTATTACTTTGTTCAAGATCAAATGTTTCTCTATTAAGTCTGTGTTTAATTCTAGTATAATCAGTTAATAATTTAATTTCTGTTTTATCTAAAAAACCTTTTATTACTCTATACTTAAATGGTCTTGTTACACGTTCTACCATACCCACCCCACTATACTATAACGAGTACCTTCTGTTATTGGCTTGATAGCATGTGGATATAAAAAATTACTTGGCCACATTATCATTCGTCCTGGTTTAACATCTATACAAAATTCTGAATCTTCTTCTTTCGAAGGGTTTCTAAAACAAAGTTGTCCACCTTTATAATCATTGTTAAGTAATGTAATTGTACTTAAGACTCTTGGAAACTTAATATGATAATCAGTATGATACTTATAAAAGCCACCTGGTTTATATCTAAGTGCATTTATTTCTTCTACTTTTTGTGGATGTAAATCTAAATTAGGATGAAGTATTCTATAATTATTAACTTGTTGTTCAATCTTCATTCGTAGTACATTAAACCAATGTACAGAAGTCAATTCTTTATCTAAGGGGTGTAATCCAAAAGCTTCTGTTTTTCTTATATCTTCTCTCAATACACCTTTTCTAGTTTTGCCTGCATCATTTATAACATCGGCTTTATCAAATCTGTCTGTTTTATTTAACCATTGCAGCAAACAAGCTATAGCCTCAGGGTGTAATACATTATCAAAAACTTGTACAAAACTTCTTATTTCCATGTAATCTTTCTCCAAAAAGCTGTTTTATAGTTATGTAGTAATTTCATTGGATATAAAAAGACACTTTTTTTGTTTTCTAGTGGTTTAATATTCATTTGCCAACTTTCTTTTTTAAAAGGAATGATTTGAACATAAGGTGTGCCTTTCTTCATTAAAAATTGTTTATACTTAGTTTTAATCTTTTCTGCATCAACAATTGTAGGAAAATTAACTTCTAGTGTAAATTTATCAGTATCTACAATCCCAGGAATAATACTCCATGGTTCATGATAGTTATTCATAGGTGGTAAAAATAAACAACTATATCCTGGTGGTGTTTTTATTCTCCAAGGACTAATTATTTTGTGAAAAGGTCTGCCATTATTTTTAGCAACCATAGGTGAATCACCTAATTGAAATACTGGATGAGTAGATTCATGATCCCCATGATTTAAATTTGTACCCTCTTTAGGGCCTATCTCAGTTTGTAAAGAGTATCTTACGTGCATTAATGGATTACCATCATCATCAAAATGATCTAGACCTATAGCTATATCTTGTGGAAGTTTTAATAAATACCCTGATGACAAAGTATCAAGAAAAGGCATACAACCTTTTACAGTTAACTTCTCCATCTTATGTTCTAAGTCTTTATACCATTTAGGTATATTAACTTTTATAGGAACAGGTTTTTCAATGTCGGGTGTCGCTAAATATTCTGGAGAAGCAGAAAATTCAATGATATTAGCCATAAGGCTAAATATCAATTATTAAGGACATTGTAAAGGACTGAATGAAGTAGTACCTGTAGATTCCATATAGCTACATACATTATGTGCTAATGGGAAACTAATACCAGAAGTATCTAAAGCTTTAAGAGCATCAACATAAGTTGATATTTCTGCTGCCATAGCATTATCAGGATTGAGTGCTAAGAAATGTTCAAAAATTTTAATCTCTGCAGCAACTGCTCCATCAAAATCTGATTTGTTAAGAAAGTGATGTGTTTTAATTCCATCTTCAGGAGCTTCTCTATCTTCTGAAACAACCCAAGCATTTTCAATGTAATGTTTGTTTCCATGTCTTACATCATTTGCCTCAGCTGTAGAAATTTCCATTTTAGTGTATTGTCCTTCAGTATATAATTCTTCTTGAAGGTTTTGTGCATTTACGTGTGCTTCAGTCAAACAGACTTTATGCATAGTTCCGTTATCTCTTTTAATTAATGTTGCCATATTACGTACCTAAATCCTCATAAACTATTATTCCGCCTGGTCTTCCTTGTGAACCCGGTGCTGTTCCGTTAGGGCCACCTGAACCGATGTTGTTTGAACCAGTAATAATAAGTCTTATATTATCCGCAAAACCTGTGTTTCCTCCGTAGTCATAAGAAACATTTGCAATGTTTGATGGAGCAGTTGTAATACTTCCGACAGTACCAGGAGCTCCTCTAAATCCATTAGAGTTTCTTCCAGTTTGTCCTTCACCTCCACCATTAGCTCTACCAATGTTTGAAAGATTTGTTGTTCCTCCACCAGGGCCAGGAATAGAGTAAGGGACTGTTAATGGACTTCCTGAGGGTGCAGCAAAATAACCGAAGCCACCTTTTCCACCAGTTCCTCCAGTTGAGTTAAATCCAGGTTGGTTGTTACCACCATTTCCTCCGCCACCAACAATGTAAGACCCAACAAAATTAGCGTTAGTTGATTTTGTAAAAGTTCCAGAAGATGGGCCAACAAATGATTGAGTAAGTATCATATCTGGAACTGCAGAAGCTCCTGCAGAAGCAGCAGTAAGTCTTCCTTGAGCATCAACTGTAATAGTTGCAGCTGTGTAAGTTCCTGCACTTACTGCAGTGTTAACAAGTTGGTCAGCACCAACAGCATCATCTGCAATTTTTGCTTGAGTTACTGCATCATCCGCAATTTTAGCAGTAGTTACATTTGCATCTAAAATGCCTGCCGTTACAACTGCGTTGTTTGAAATTTGTGCAGCTTGAATCGCATCGTCTGCAATCTTAGCGTTTGTAATTGCATCGTCATCAATTTGAGCAGTACCAATTGTACCACCAATTGTATTAAGTGCAATTTCGTTTAAGTTAGTTCCGTCTGTGTAAGCAGCTATAATTTTTGCTTCGCCTACAGTAAAGCCAGTTCCACTAACAGTTTTGATAGTTAAGTTTGTTACACCTGTAACAGCAGAACAATCAAATATATAAAATTTTTCTATTGAGTCTGGAATATGTACAGCAGAAGCTCCAGTTAAAGTACCAGTAAATTTAATTACCATGTTTCTTGCATTTGATAATGCAGCATCAGACATAACTAGTGTTACTGTTCCACCATCAGCTAATGCTACTGCTTCATAACCAGCGACTGCTTGTTGAATTAAGTTTAAGTTTGTATTAGTTTTATCTCCCCATGTACCAGCGTTTTCACCAGTGGTCATTAACTCCAGTGCAAGGTCAGATGAATAATTAGATGCCATAAATTTTTTTCTCCTAATTTAAGTATAATTTTACTATTGCTAAGCGGCTAAGTCAACAGGCTCCCAAACATTGTTTACACCTGGATTTATTTCAGCCCACGCAGTTATATTAGGTGCACCTACTGAAGAAGTCAATGATATGCCAGTTAATGAAACATCAGCATTTGCTGCAATTGTTACAGAACCTGCAGCTGATGTTAAGGCCTGACCCGTCACACCTATAACTTGTCCTGGAATTTCTTCTTCGTCCCCTAGTTCCAAAGTTGCTGCAATACCTGTTACAGGCTCTACGGTTGATTGTATTAAATTAATAGAACCTAAGCTTGAAGATAGTGATATTCCTGTTACATCAACAGGCGTGTTTTGAAATGCTTCTACGTCTCCAGTAGTGCTTGTTAATTGTTGTCCGGTAGCTGTTTCATTAGTGCTTTGTTCTAAACTAAAGTTACCTAATGATAAATCTAATTGGTCTTCTGTTGCAAATACAAATATATCTTGGTCAATTTGTATTGAGAAGTTACCAGCTAAAGTCATAGACATTTCTTGTCCAGTGACAGATACAGTAACATCTGTAAACGCTGTCTCTTCACCAATTGAAGATGATAATTCTTGTCCAGTTAATACTACTGAATATGCTTCACCCCAAGCAAGGTTACCCCAAGCTCTTCTACCCCAACCAATTCCAGTTAGTAAGCTTTCATCAATAGTTACTCCTCCAGGAGTTGTTTGAAGTTGTGATCCAGTTACGTTTACACCTATTCCAATTGTCTCTTCTCCCATTGAGGTAGATAAAGATAACCCAGTAGCATCAAAAGTAAATGATACTCCGTATATACCTTGGCCAATAGATGATGTTAAGCTAACAGATCCTACTTCAATATTACAATCACCTCTAGGTGTTGGTGAACCTGTTGTTGGTGTTAATGATTGTCCAGTTACATCTTGATAAACACCTGATAATTCTCCCCAAGCATTTTCTCCCCAAGTGTCTCCACCCCAACCTACGTTGATTTCGTTATCGACAACGACTGCTGTAATTTGTGTTTGTAATTGTTGCCCTTGAGCTAATACATCTCCAGCAATACCCCAAGAACCTTCGCTCCAAGCTGCTCTACCATAACCTGAATTAACTTCAGTGTCAGGTACTACATTTGTGATTGTCGTGGAGGCACTTAGACCAGTAACAGTAACACCGGCATCACCTTGTGCTGCCCAGCTACCTTGTCCCCAATCAAGTGCACCCCATGTTTTCGACATTCATACCTTTTACTTCTTATGCAATCCTTAATATTGCAGCAGAGGTTGTAAACGCAGGAAATTGAATAGTGAAAGTTCCGCTAGTTGCAGTCTTATCACCACCAAAATCCAATACAGCCACCGCACTATTAGAGTTAGATGTATTATAAATTAGTGAACCTCTCGCAGTTAATGTAACGTTTGTAAACGATAGGTCTGCAAAGTCAGTTATAGCTGTGTTTGAAGCTAATGATGTTCCTGTGTTAACAAGAGCACCTCCACCTGAAGTGTATCCAGCAGGTGACGTAACTTCGTTACCAGTTGTAAATGAAGTTGTAGATTTACCTAAAGTTGCTGAGCTAGTGTACATAGATAATTTAAATTTATCACCAGTAGTCTGAGTGAAGTCATGTTTTGCTTCTAATAATTCTTTTTTAAAAGAATTACAGATTGCGTTAGTTGTTATTGCCATAGTAGGCCTCCTTCTAAATTATTAATTTGGCGATGGTGAAGGAACCTTAATTCTTGGCACTCCATCATCGTATTCTGCACGTCTTCTTCTCCCCATTTGTTGAAGAGCAAAATTTTGTACTTCTTCATCATACTTCTTTTGATAGAGGTTGTATAGATCCATAGGCCCTTTTAAGAACCGGTATGCTTCAGCTAGTGTCCCATGTAATAACATAGACTCCTGATACTTAGAAATAAAAGTTTCGGTAGATGAAGTAAATTGAGGTGGATCCTGTATGTAGTTTATTTGTACACTATAATTAGAATCAGGGATTGGAGCTACTATAAAATTGAAGTCATCCCAATTAGCATAATATTTAGGTAGTCCTGTAGCTGCGTTGTTATTATATTCAGATATAAAACTTGTATCTCTTTTTTCTAAAAATGTTCTAGTAGAACCGCTAATTACTTGAACAGATCTAATAATTGTTAAATCAGATGGAAGACTTACATATCTGTTTGAAGCAGTAAACGTAGAGTTTGAGTATTTTCTTAAATCATCATAATCAACCTTACCTGCAATATCTAATTCCACAGATCTTATAAAATCTTGAATAATAGCATCAGTCAAAACATTACTATCTACTTCTGTGTAGTTTCTAATTTGTGTTAAAAAATTTGCGTATGTTACTGCCATTATGTTACCACTGTTACTGCACCCAATTGTGCGTTTAATTGTCTTCTTCTATTTTGTAAAGCAGGATCTTCTGGAATCATAGAATGAAGTATAGAAGTTACTCCATTTCTTGTAATTTCAAAATCTTGTGTTTTGAATGCGAAGTCTCCAGGTAATTCTAAATTAGCAACACCAACCATTGTTCCACCAGAGTTAGTTATAGTCACATCACTTGTAGGATTATTTATAAATGGTTGTATAGGTTGTTGAAACTTTTGTACTCTTGCATTCTGTAAAGCTATTGCATCAGATACTTGTCTTCGTCTTCTAATCTGTGGATGTTTTGGTTCATATTCAGATGTATGCACTAATGAACCATTCCATTCTTTTACCATTTCATTATATGGAAAAGCTTGTCCTGATCTATCAGATATAGCTAATGATCTTTTTCCAGTTGCAAACTTACCCATTATACACCATCTCCAAAATATGTCTGAGGTGATATAAACGTAGAAGCTCTTTGACCATCTTCATCTAAAGCTCTTTTTAGTTCATCCTCATAAATTAATTTATTTTGTTGAACAAGTTGAGGAGCTTTTTTCATAGACGTGTAGTAAGCCATACCTGCAGCTAAACAAGGTAAAAATCTATAAACTACATCGGGGTCATTAGTATATGCTCCAGCGTCTTCAATTCTTTTTATCACATAGTATTTTAAAGTTGTATAAGTATTTAAATCAGGTGCTTGGTATAAATAAATTTTAGGTGTTGTTTCTCTTGCAACATAATATTGTGATGGTTGTCCTACAGATAACTTATTTGGTAAAGCAGCATATGTAGATCTGTCAATTTTTGATAAAGATATATCTTGAGTACTTGCACTATCACCTGATGCAGCTGTAGAAGAAACAAAAGCTTCTAGTACATCACTTACACTAGAGCTTACAGCATACTCAGCTTGTCCTGAAACTAAAGCTGCTTCATGCAAAGCTACTTTCCATAGATGTATTCCTCTATTACCCCATTCAGATAAAAGAAGATTTAAGCTTCTTCTTGCTGAACGCATATCATAACCAGAGTTAGTAGATAAACCACATCTCTCATAACCCTCATCAATAATTTCATCTATGCTTAAATTAAAAGCAACTGTTCCAGATGTAGCCATTATTTGTTCTCCTTATTAGCGGCCGCTTTGAGAGTGTATGACTTCTCCTTTTTGCGGTTGTACAACTTCTTAGATTGTAGCACTTTTTGACTAAACTTTGAAGACCTTAGGCTTTTTGCGATATAATTTGGAGATGACACGTCTTTTCTTCTTTTTTTCATCTCTCGCTCCTCTAAGCTTTCCATCTATTTGTTTTGGTATTGCAGTTCTTCCTATTGGCATAAGGTATTATAGAATACTTCACAGAGATTATCAACATTGATGATCTTATCAAATTTATAATGTACTGAGTCTTTATAGCCAAACTTGTATTTATAAACATCATCTACATACAAATGTATGCCTTTTTTAATATACTCTTTATTATGTAAAAGATGATAATAACCAGAGTTAATAGACACATACCCTGACATCTTGCTGCAAATTTCAGGTAAATGGTCAGCAGGCAGACGTTCAAATTGTTTAGTTGTAACAAAGTTAAATTGAGGAAATCTTTTTATTAATTCTTGTTCTACCTCTTTAGCATTCCATACACTCTTATGTTTTTGACCTGTTTCTAAAGCTAGTAGTATTGTCTTATCAAATTTATACCTATTATGTCTTATTTCAAAGTTAGGATAATGCTCAGGCTTTACTCCAAGTTTTTCACAATATTGTTCAACAATATTTGTTTTATCTTTAAAATCTTTCTTTGAATAAAGATGTATTATCTTTTCATATTCAAAATCAGTTTTAGCACCATAATCTAATGCAGCTAAATGTTCTAAACCAAATGATTGATTTATGTAAGTTTGTTGTGCATACAGATCAGGATATTGTGAAAACAGCACAATTTTATGAGCTTGAAAATTGTTATTGTAATAAGACCTAAGTGCAGCTGAAGCACAGAAATGATCTCCTAAACCTTTGTCAAAGATATCAGAAATAACAATTATATCTCTCACACAAGTTCTTTGGCTGATCCTAATATTGGTTTATATTTAGTTCTTCCCTCTGATTTATACGCATGTAAAAAACTAGCTCTTGGTGTTCCTTCAATCCAACTGCAATGTATCCATCCGCTGTTAGGTTCTCCAGGCGTATAGTATTCGAGGATCAGTTGATCTGGCTCAAGGTTATTTTTAATCCAATCAAAAAGTTCAGCGTTGTCGACTCCAACACATTCGAAGTCTGCGGCTTCAGCTTTGGCATGCTGCGAATTTGCAGAGCTGCCAATAGCCATACATAAATCCACGCTTCGAAATCCACTGGTTACCTTAACTCTGCCGAAGTGATCACGTACTGGCTGTAAAATATTTTCACACAAACCTTTTAATTTTTCTATTTGTTCTGCGTTAGGATTATTATTAATTCCCTTCCTAATTGCAGTATCTGATTTAGTTAACTCTGAAAGAGTAAAATTACGGCTTAAGTTCATAGTTTTCCTTTAGTTCTAATACAATATTTAAATTAAATCTGAATTTGTTGTAAATTGGTGGACTTCCACAATGCAAGATATTGCTATTAAAGATTTTAGCTTGTCTTGGTTTATCATAATGTTTCTCGTCATTTATAATTGTATAACCATCGTCATCGATGCTATACACAATTGACAAAAAGTTATCATCATTCTCATCAACATGTAAAGACCCTACTGCTGATTTAGTATATAAATTGTAATAATATCTTACAACATCTGCATTTATATTTAATTTTTTTTTAATTCTTGCAGCAATTGTATCTGCTATTTCAGTTAATTCTTTATTTTCTTTTGAAGTGTTTATGTTTTGTTTTGATTGTGGAATGCAGCAAAAACCATTATCAACAGTATAACCGTTTTTAGCATTATCTATAGATATACGCCAATCGGAACATATCAATAGTAATTGTTTTAAATTTTCGTTTTCTTTTCTATCTAAAACTTCTTCGATTTTTTGAATCATCTACTCCAGTATTAGCTTCTTTATCGATAAACTTCCATCAATATTTTTTTCTAATTCTGCTTTTGATTTAATACATTGGTAAGAAACATTATTGTCTATTGCTCTTGAAGCTACTCTTTTACCTTTTAAACAATCACTCATAGAAACTTGTATTCTATGTTCTTTAATTTCATTATTTACTATCATTAGTAAAGCCACAACTGTTTCAATCATAATACTTTACCTTTGTTTTGTCCTTGTTTAATGACATACTTTTGTGTACCATGTTTGCCAGTTTCAACTTCTTTTTTTAAATTTCTTATAAAGCTCATTTGTTTAGCTTTCTTTTCCATATCACTAATGTACTCAACTATTTTTCTAGTGACTCGTCCCATTTGCTCTAACCTTATCTTTTAAATCTTCAATATCACTTAATGCTTTTTCTAATTGATCTCTTAAAAATTCTATATTAACTTTATTAGTCATATTCATCTCTTGAGTTTCTTCCATTTTTTCTACAGATTTATATAAATCTTCTAATAAAAAATGTTGTTCTTGATCTACAGGTACTTGTTCAGATTTTTTAAGCAAATCATTTTCAAACAATTCTCTTGAAGTTTCTAACGATACTAACCTTGAAGTTAGTTCTGTATATGCAAATACACCCATAGCTACTAAAATAATTAAACTAGCAACTGTTTTCATTGGCATTTGCACAGCAGCCGATTCTGATATGTTAAGTGGTTTATTTGCCATTTTTTTTCTTTTTTGGTTTAGATTCCATAGCTTTGGCTATTGCTGCACAAAGACGGTCTATTCCTCCGAAAAATTTATATAAAAATTTATCAATCATCTATTTTAGGTTTTGGTAAAGGAATTATAATATCTTTTGAATCAAATTTCAATGAAGTGTGAGACGATGGTCTTACAAATAAAGCTAATAAACACATCAATATAATTAGTATTGCAGTAAACCCATAGTTCATTTTGGGACTCCATTAAGTTAACCAATTTTTTATCTTCTCCCAGAAAGCACTTATTTTAGTTATATTTTTACCGTTGTGATTGCATTTTTGACAATCGCAGCTAGGACAATTTCCAACTGTACCTTGACCAGGACAATGACATACGTGATTACAATTTAAACACATTTTCCTCATTTTTTTTTCTCCATTTCGTAAAACATATTATCACTATCTTCAGTAACTAATCCAGAGTCCTCTGCATCCCAATACGTAGTTTGGACTTTATAGTCTGGCCAGCTGTTATCAGTAGTATAACTATTAACGTGCCACAAAATGCGATTATTAGGCTGAGCTGCATAATTGCCGTTATCAAGAGCCAATATGTGTGCACACTTATGTTCTTGAGGAATTTCAGAATGCTCGGTATCCAATATGTTAGTTTCTGGATGAGCCCAGTCAACTGTAAATAAATATTTTCCATGTAAAAACTTTTTATCTAAACCTCTGTATTTACCGTTTAAACCAGCCAACCAATCAAAACAATGAACAGAAGGATAATAGCTAAAACAATTCCAAAGTTGAAGTTCACTAAGTCTTTGAGTGGGAACAGTTTCCGGTTGAAAACCACGTTGAATAAAAGCCGAAATTGGGATTCTCCAAAAGCACGCACCGTTGGGTAGCATGATATTAAATAATAACGCACGGCCTGATATCGATACCAAACCGAAGACAACGCAATCGTCAACTTCGCCTTGATGTTGTTTAAGATCATAAAGGTACTCCTTTCTTACCTGACAATAAATTGGTGGTATGTTAGCATTTAAATAAGACATAGTCTAACATTTCCATCTACGTCTCGCTTGTCTGATTCTTGAATTTGGATCATTTCTAGTTTCTGCACTAGATCTTTTTAACTGACCTAGGCTTCTAGCACAATAACTTTTTCTTCTATTTGCTGCTTTAGATCCTTTTTTAACTTTACCTGTTACTGCTGTTTTTAGTTTAGATCCAGGATTAGCACGTCTATATGCTGCAACACCTGCAGATGTCATACCTGCTCCTGATTTTGTTGATCTATAATTTTTTTTATTTCTAGCAATTGGTTTCTCAGTTTCTCCACCTCTGCTAAATTTTTTTTTAAATTTTATTTTGAATTGACCATCTGCTTTTACACCAATGTCTAATCTAGAATTTTCAGTTGATTTACCAACATTAATAAAAACTTTTTCATCACTAGGATCGATACCTAAATTTAAATCTGAATAATAGCTTTTATCTTTAGACATCTTACGTAAATGTAATTGAAACGTTTGGGCAATTAGTTACTGTGACGTGAACACCTTCTTCAAATAAAATACCTGAACCTGGAATATAAAGATCTAAACCTTCTGTTCCAAATCCATAAGTAGCTATTACATTTCCTGATCCTCCTCCACTTCTAAAAACTAAAAGTGCTGATGCAATACCTTCTCCTTGAATAGAAGTAACTCTTGCTCTTCTTCCTGTTGGAACTAATTGACCAGTTGCTGTAGCATGGGCATTACCCTGATCTGATGTAAAACTTCCTCCACCTGACATAAATTATCCGTTCTGTCCCGTTAAGTTAGGCCCTGAAAATTTATCAGTTAATAAAGTAACTGCTGTTACATTTGTTGCTGTAGATAAATAAAGTCCGTTAGTAAATAGTATTCCATCTTCAGGTAATGAAAAATTAATTACGTCTCCAGATGGTACATCGGCTGTAAATAAATTTGTACCACCAGATGAAGATCCCGTATTTAAAGATACTTGACCAGCACCACCCCCATCAGAAGCAATAATCATTCCTTTAAGTCTTACAGGAGAAGCAATAACCACATTCGATGTTGCAGTTCCCGCTACTCTTGTTGCTTGTATATCAGCTTTAGCTGCCATAAAATTCTCCTTTAATTTGTGGCTCCCGAAGGAGCCACGATTAATTGTTACGCTGCAAATGCAAAATGCACCTGTTACAGCTGCTGCTGCACCAGTGAATTCAGTTGCAATTGTCCATGTACCATCTTCAAAACACATGAAAGCAATTTTGCTACCAGTTGTTAAAAGATTAGTTGCTGCATCAGCTGGAGTGAAAACTAATTGTGTTTCACCTGCTGCTGAAGTATCAAAAGTTACTTCATTTGCTGCTCTTGATTCTATTAAAGAACCAGTCGCCCAAACATCAGTTCCAGCTGCATTAAAAGTTAAAGTTGCAGTTCCGCCAGCTGTGTCTTTAGATTGAACGTAAACAGCGATCGCACCTTTAGTTGCTGCTGGTAATGCTACAGCGCATGCTGCTGCACCTGTGTAGTTTACAGCTGCAATAATTCCATCAGCGATAGAAATGTTTGCACCTGTTGCTGTGTCAGCAAAAAGTAAACCTGTTATGTCAGGCATACCTGAGCTGTATCTTGTTGTTACAGCACCAGTAACAGAATTTTTAACAGCGACTTGAAAGCCACCTTCTGATCTGACCGGTCCTGAAAATGTAGTATTTGCCATATTTATATCCTCCTAGTTTTTTGAACATAGTCTCTAGGCCGTCGACTATACGCGTCTATGTTCTAATTAATTGTATAGTGATTTAGATATATAGCAGATTTTAATAGAGTGCAAGAGAACCTTATAAGAAAGTGCGATTTCAGCGATGTAGCGTTTTTTGTGTTACGTAGCTACAGATACGTCAGGTGCAGCGTCTTCTATCTTATTAGTCTGTTGAGCAACTTGTGCTTCAGCTAATTTGATATGACTGATGACTTGTCTTATTTTGTCATCAATCCTTACCATATCAAGAGTATATCTTTTCTCCTGATTATAGTGCTGCGACCATTCAAGTTCTAGTCCTCTTTTCTTCGTGTAGAGTTCCTGAACGTGTGTCATTTATAACCTCCTCATAGGTTAACCACAATTTGGATTTACTAGTAAATCCGTCTTTTTCCCAGACTATATCATTTTGTCCTAGTTTGTCAACTAGTGCATTTTCAAAGGCTTTATCATTATCCTCACATATAAGGTTGAAGATAGCATGATAGCCATATGCTCTGATTTGTACTCGGAAATTTTTCATGGGTTCTTTCTTTCTATCATAAAAAAAGGGGACCCGAAAGCCCCCTTTTTAATTTGTTTTAGTACGAATTAAGCACCTTCAACGCCGAAGATACCTCTGAAGTCAGATACTCCAAATGAGTATCTTTCTCTAGCTTTGTATCTTACGTTTCCAGTATCGAAGTCACCTTCCATAGCTGTTTTGATAGGTGATCTATCAAAGTACTTCATTCCATTAGGTATATCTGTAATGATGTAGAACGCATCTGTATCTGTGATGTAATTGTTCACTCTGTAACCTTGAGGAACCATTCCCATAGAAACGATTGCATTGATATCATTATCAGCTGTTCCTGTTCTACCTTGAGATTTCATCAATCTCTCAGCAGTGAATTGAAGTTCGCTAGGTACAATCATTTTCACGCCTCTTGCAGCAATTTTAAGACCTCTTTCGTCTGTCATTGCAGCAATATCGATTAAAGATTGCTCTAGTGAAGTTTCGTTTAAGTCAGCTTGAGTAGCCAATGTGTTCGCAACATTACCCGCTATTGTTGGGTGAGCTGTATTGAACAATGAAACACCGTCACCAGAAGTGAATGTAGCAGTTGAAGGTAAACCATTGATTAATGGGTTAACAGCTTTAACTTGCTTAGTGTTTGACATTGATCTAGCTAATGCTTTTGTATATCTAGACGCAAGTCTATCATACAAATTGTCTTCGATCGCCTCTTCAGTTATTGCGAAAGCAAGAGCCACAGTTTCGTGTGTGTATCTCGCAGTGTAAGTCTCTTGAGCATTGTCAAAAGCTATTCCACTTCCTTCCGGTTTAACTTGAGCTTGAGCGAAGCCAGATAACATAACTTCTTCTTCAAACGCTCTGTCTGATGATTCTGAAGTGTATATTTCAGCATGCTGATTTTCGTATCTTTTATATTCCAGGCCGAATAGTGCATTCAATCCTGGCTCTAGTTCTTTAACTAGTTGTCCTCTTGATATAGCCATAATTATTCTCCTATTCTCCTATTATACGCCATTTACGTTCATATCTAACTCATGCTCGTTGATTCTAACGATCCAATTTACGTTAGCTGCGCCAACGGTATTGTTTGATGGATCTCTAGATACGCCGAGAATTTGTAAAGTTGCAGAAGAGCCAGCAGCTAATGTGCTGTCGTCTAATTCAACTTGTGATACGAAGTCCGGAGAACTACCTGCTGCATACACGATATCTGCAACGTTGAAGATATCAGTTGTAGCGGAAGCCCCCGCATTATTAGATTGTATCTCAAACCTTTCATAAGGGTCATCAGAAATGAAACCAACAATGTCTGTTGCAGTGTTAGAAGCATTTAGGTGATTCGCATATGTAGGCTTGCTTGTGTTAGCATCAGTAAAGAAGATACCAGTGAGTGCTCCTGTTATAGCTCCGCCTGCGCCTGCTACTACTATTGTACCTGTGTTTGCCATTTTCACAGCATCACCTTGGTAAATAGCTGTTGCATTAGCTGCAATGCTATATTCGGATAAACCTTGGTTGTCTCTATTCTGGCCAACTTTGCCGATCGGTCTTAAACCGAAAGGTGCGTCTTGGTTAGTTGCCATATTGTTTCTCCTTTTGCAAAACCACTCAACGTAGTTTTGCGGTTAATGTTAATTCGTTGGGTAGGAATCGTTAAAAAATTAACTTTTCTTTGAACCACCGAAAGTTACACGAGTCTGTCTATCAACATTGATAGGCATACTTGGATGCTCTTCCTTCATAAGATCGTTATCTGATGCTTTGACCTTTTCTTGATGCTGATTAGCATAATACTCTTGTCTTTGTTGCGCGATCTCATCAGGTACTCTAGCGAGCACTAGGCCGCCTACTCCGATTACTCCCTTGTATTTGCCATCGTCCACAGTTGGAAAATCTGAGTCAGGGTATTCATCCGATCTAACTAATTCATAACCAGATCTTAATCTGCCTTGAATATTTTTAGAATCATTGAATCCTAATGACTCGGCTCTTAACCATCTGTGCCTAAATCCTGTCGGCGCAGGGGGTGCATCTAAAGATGACGGTGGAGTCCAAACTTTTTTTCGAGATTCTTTATCTCTAGTCTGACTCGCACGGGAAGTTTTCTTTTCTGTTATTTTATTCATATGCTTATACCTCCTTCGTGATTTTTAATTGTTTCGCATACTCTTCAAGTGGCACACCTAATTTTTTAGCGATTGATACCTGTGATGATGTGAGTCTCACAGTTCTGCGACCTGATTTTGTACTTCGCTTCGCTGAAGCTACTGTTTGTACTGGCTTGGTCGTTGTATTTTCAGCCGTATCGCTATTATTACCAAATTTATGAGGAAATGCAACTCTTATTCTTTTGTCTATTTCCTTATAATATTCATCACTTGATGTGTCATAACCTTCTTCTTCAGTAAGCTTCTTATGCAAATCCATAGCGGTGTATGTCATCGCATTATCACTTCCAAACCAAGAGTTTTTCTCAGCCCATGATTCTGCTCTAGGATCAGGAGTATCTTGTTTAGGAGCAATTGCTTCCCTTAAATTAGGTTGTTTTACTTCTTGTTGTTTAGCTGCTGTTTCTTGAGCTTCCTTGGCCTCAAGATACTTAGCTTTTCTATATCCTAATTCAGATATAGATGTTTGAGCATCAATCTCAGCTTGAAGATCACTTGCTTCCCTTGCTGCTGCAAGTTTAGCTTTAGCGGCTTCTAAACCAGAATTAATACTTTGTTCTGTCGCTGATAAAAAACCAGGTTCTAATTTACTTAGTTTGTTTTTTATCGTTTTTTGTTCTGCAACAACTAACTCAGCGTATTTTAAAGCTTCATCTTTTTGTCTTTCAGCTTCTCTCCACTTTTTAGTTAGTTTTGCAATTCTTTTTTGTACTCCTGTAGAGTACTCTTCTAATTCTTTCTTTTCTTGAGGCTCCTCTTTTGTTTCTACTTGAGGTGCTTCTTCTTTCTGTTCTTCAACAACCGTTTCTTCTTTAGTTTCTACTTCAGGTTCAGTTGTGGGTTGTTCTACAACTTCTTCCTTTTTTTCTTCAGCGATATCAATATCAGCGCCTGGGCCTGATGTATCTATATCAACTGTTTTGTTTTCTTCTACGTCTGGCATAGTTTCCTCCTATGATTAATATTGATGAAGTATGTCTTGTGGATTTTCGATGGTTGCTAACACTTCATCATCATTTAGCAATCTTACTTCTCCTCCATCGATTTGTATTCGGCTACCTGCATATCTTGCAAAGATAACCCAATCTCCTTTTTTACACCAAGGTCCTTCTGGAAATTTTTCTTTATCATAACAATGTGGTCCCATTGCTAAAACTAAACCACAAGTAGATCCTACTTGTTGTCTTTCCAAAGTATCTTGGCCTAAATACAAACCACCTTTAGTTTTTTCTGGCATTTTAAAAGGAAGAATTAACATTCTCCAACCAGTTGGGTTTGGTAATTTATTTGATTCTTTTGTTTTTAAACGTTCGTACCCTTCAACTTCTTTTTGTTGATTATCTTTGTACTTCTCTTCTAAAGCATTTTTATGCTTCGGTATCGTGTTTCCCGAACTTGATAATATTTCTGTCTTGCTCATTTTTTTGCTCCTTAGGTTCTAGCAGGTTAGAGATTTCCTGACTTGTTTTATAGTAGGCATGTGCCTGTCCCATCATGTACTTGTATTTTTCCATATTGTCAACAGTACCAGCAATCATTGAATCACCGATTTGTTGATATTCTTCTTTTAAATACTTTTGTATTTTATTTACGATTATTAGATCATCCATTTTTCTACCTCTTTCAATTTTTCTCTAGCAGTTGATATCTTATCAAATAGTTTATCCATCTCATCAATATGTTGTGGATGTTCTCCAATACCTACTGAATTAGATAAATAAATTTCTAATGTTGCTTCTGATTCTGCTATTTGTGCTTCGTATCTTTTTTTAAGTGCTTTTAACATTTCCAACGTCTCCGTGCCTGACGGATACGTGAATTTGGATCGTTTCGAGTTTTTGCAGATGACCTTTTTAATTGTCCTAGTGATCTAGCGCAGTATGATTTTCTGCGATTTGCAGCTTTCGATCCAGGCTTCACTTTTCCTGTCACAGCTGTTTTTAGTTTTGAACCGGGATTTGCTCTTCTATAGGCAGCGACACCCGCTTTTGTCATGCCTGCTCCAGACTTTGTAGGTCTGTAGTTCTTTTTAGTTTTAGGAATAGGATTACCTTTTGAAAAATATTGTCTCATTAATCTAACATTCCTTTGTAATATTTTGCATAAGATGGATTATTTAATTTAACACCACCATATGTAGAATTAATTGCTGGACCAATATAACCACCAGCACTTGCTGTTTTTCTTTTAGCAAATGTTTTTACGTTAGTTGGTTTTGGACCTGTATTACTTGCTGCTCTTTTTCTGCTGACAGCAGATGCCTTTTGTGAGCTTGTCATTCGTGTGGCTTTGGCAAGTGGTACGCATTTCGGATATTTTCTTTTGCTGCCCTTTGATCTTCCGCACGGTTGATATTTCCCGTTCTTCTTCGGAGCTCCTATATCTACCCATTTCTCTTGTACCCATTTTCTTAGCGACATCTTCTTTTTCTAGCCAATCCTGCAACTTGAAGTCCGCCATTAGCTGCTTTCTTACGACTACCTTTTTTACCGCCTGGTGTTATTTTACCAGAACAAACTCCTGATGCGTACATGTTTGCGTACGCGGAAGGATAAACGTCAAATTTTCTCTTCGCTGCTGCTTTTCCTTTTGCACAAAGTTTAGCCATTAGCTACCACCTTTTTACATGCTGGACAGCTTTTCATAAATCTTAAATGCATAGCGCATTTAACTTCTATAAATTTTTTTTGTTTAATAAATAAACTTTTTATCCAGTTCCACATTATACTTTTTCCGCTAATTTAGAATCAATCTTTTTTTGTACTGCTTCTGGCAACTTAGAAAAATTTTTTTCTTGAGTACCTGTAGCATAATTTTTTCTCATCATTCCACCTGCCATCTTTTTCACTCTTTTAACAGGTGAACGACTGCAAGTAACTTGTGGGTTATATATTGGATTTGCCATTATACTCTTCCTCCTTTTTTAAAAGTAGTAGCATTTGGTAATTCTGTTTTAATCATTTTTAATGCTTTTGATGGTTTACCCATTTTTGTTTTTGGAAAATATCTCCTATTATTATCTAAGAATTTTTGTTTGTCTTTTGCAGTGGCAAATTCACTTGATGCAAAGCCTTTATCTTTTTTAAGCTTATCTATTCTAAATTCCCGCTGTCTTTTTTTTAAATCCTCTCTAGAAATAGATTTTGTAGGTTTTTTTTCAGTGGGTTTTTTTCTACTTTTTTTTGTACCTACAGAAAACATTTTTCTAGTTTGTATGTTGTATGTTCTCATTATTTTTTTCCTCCTTTTAATATCTCTGCTTGATAAATTGCTTTAGCTCTTTTAGGTAAATTTTTATATTTGTATTCCGTTGTCTTACTTGTACCTGTTGTCGGTTTAACAGATTTAATTGTTTTATCTTTAACATCTTTTTTTAATGCTTTACCAAATCCTCTTAGTGCTATTCCAATAACTGACATTATTTTTTTCCTCCTCTAAAGATTTGTGTACCCTTAATTCCAAAAATACTTGCAACTACAAGCACCCATAAATTAGTAAACCATTTCGGAAGCTCATGAAAGTATTCAAAGAATAGCTTTACTTTCTCCATAGCAGTTGGATCGTCTGACATTACTGCCCACATTAACACCACGATGGGCGCCGATATGATTACGAGTACAAATTCGTCCTTATAGTCGTTTTGACGGGCTTCTAATAGTTTGCCTTGGTAAGTTTCCTCACCTCGGGCCATCTTTTCTGCATGCATTAGTTGTGCATCAGACATAGCCATCTTAGTCTTCTGGCGGTTAGAGTAAATTTTACTTCCAGCCTGTAAAGCAATTTTTGCTAGACTAAACCAAGCCATATTAGTACGCTTTTGATTTTCTTTTCTTTTCTGGCATTACAGCACCTTGACCTTGAACTTCTAATTCAGGTCCGCCTGTACCAATGTAGTTAAAAGCACCGTCAGCAGTTGTTTTAGATCTTGGATCTACTTCAATCTGTTGTTCGCCTACTTTAACTTCTTTAATTTTATCAAGTTTTTCCATTTTTAACTCCTTAGTTTATTTTTTAACCTATTTTTATAGATTAGTCATCACTTTTTCTAACAATAGATACGTTAGGTATCATATCCTTAGCATTTGGTAATGTTTTTGAAAGAATAGTCTTTTCAATTGAAGTATCAGCTCTTAATTTTGCTAATTCTTCGTTTTGATCCATCTTATCTTCTGTGTTTTGTTGGTTCATCATCGCTCTCATCTTATCAAGATTGATTCTTTCATCACCTTCTCTCTCTTTTCGCATGTTTTCTTGTGCTCTAAGATCTAATTCTCTTGCTCTTAACTTAGCAATTGGATCATTATCAAATTGTGAAGTAATTTTCTTCTCTTCTTCCATAAAATCGTTCATCATTTCTGCAATCAACACAGCTTTTCTTGCATCAATCTTCTGTTGCATCATCATGGCTTGTTGTTGAAGCTGTGGATTCTGTTGTGCCATCTGCATCATCTGTTGTAATTGAACTAATTCCTGTCTAAATTCTATTTCAACCTGTTCTTGAGCCATTAAAGAAATATGTTCAAATATATTTTTTTCTAACAACGCCATAACCGCTGGATTATTTCTAGCCATATTAGTTGCCATAAAATTTAAGTGAGCTGTAATGTGTGCTCTATGATCTTGACCAGGGAAAGCTTGAAATTGTTTTCCTGCTAAAGCATCAATGTGTTCTAACGCCGGATCTTTTGGTGTTGGTGGCATAGGTTTAACTAAAACTGAATCTATATTTTTTACACCCAACGCTTCATACATATTTCTATACGCTGAATACATATTGTGCATTTGAGGATTAGACGTAGCCAATTGCAGTTCCGTCTGAGCGAGGGAAATACGCTGTGTCTGTGAGAAAATATTTGGATCTGCAACTGGCAATATATCCACTCGGTCATCAAAGTCAGTTTGTTTTATCATTCTTTGACCACCGACTACGTCGTAAGGATATTCCCGAGGCAAGTATAATTTAAATACTCTTGCCATTAATTTAAATTCTTGTTTTAGAGCTGCATAAATTCTTTTGTGAATGGCAGACATAGTTCTGCTGCCTCTTTCCAACAAAGCTACTGTCGTACCCACTGCCGCTTGTTGATTACCCTCACCTACTTGCAAGTCTGCTATTGAAGCGAATCTTTGACCTGCTTGTACTACGACGCCCATAAGTCCTAAAAGTGTTTGTGATGGTTCCTTGAAAGGAAGCATCATAAATGAGTCTCTTAAATTACCTCCAGGCGCGTCTACATCTCTAAACTCTCCTGGTTGAATACTTTGTGCATCGTCCCTAATTCTAATACCACGCATTTTAAAACCAGCGGGTAAGTTAGATAGGGTTCCGGCATCTAGCAACTGTCGTAATGCAGCTGTAGCTGTTCTTGATAATCCACCAATCATATGAATTAAACCAAAACCATAAAAGCCAAGTCCTGGTAAAAATTTGAAATGTACAAAATATTGAACTTTACTTTTTGTAGCATCTCCTACTTCATAATTTCTTTTGATTGATAAAATCTCTCTTGAGTGTTCTTCGATTGTTACAATATACGGAAGTTTAATTCCTGTAGGCTCACCATCTTCTGGATTAATATCCTGGTAACCTTCTAGATCTAAATTAACGTGACACTCTAATAAAGTAAAAATATCTTCATCTCTTGATTTAGATGTTCCTTCTAATTCTCTCTCTTTTCTTTGAACTTCTGTTTCGTTAGTGGGTCCAGGTTTAAGTTCAATGTCTTTATAAAAACCTGCTACTTGTTGTTTTCTTAATTCATTCTCTGAAACTTTTACAACATGGATGATGGCCTCCGCATCGTCTAATGAGGTAGCCGTATACGGAACAACCAAGTCATCTGCTGGAACAAATTTAGAAACTGCTCTTTGTTCTGTTTCATCGTAATAAACTTTTTTAAAAGCAGAACCTGCTAAAGGCAAATGAAATAACATTGAATCAAATTCAGGTTCATATTCTTTCATCTGATCCATGATCTGATAATTCATAAAATCTTTTACACGTTGTGCTTGTTGAACTTTATCTGGAGTTTGTAATCCTAGTAATTGAGTTCTAACAGGACCATCACTAGGTAATAATTCTTTGTAAGCTAATGCTTGAAATTGTGTAACCGCTTCTGCAAGTACAGGATGAGTTGCACCACTTGCACCTTGAAAAGGTTCTGTTCTTTGATCGTATTTAAATCCTAATAAATCTAAACCCTCTCTGTAAGATCTTTCCCATTCTTTTCTAGAACTTCTATATTCTTGATAATTTTGAGCAAGTGTAGAACCTAATCTTCCTAATACATCATCAGGTAAATGTTCTGCTAAATTATCGTAATGATTTTGCTCTCCTTCAATCGAAGCAATTGCAGGATCATAGTTAATATCTACCGAACCGTCTTCGTTCTCTGTAACTTCTATCGGTTCACCTTTTTCATTAAGCTTTTGCTCTTCTTCTTGTTGAGCTAACTCTATCTCTTCAGGTGATGGAATTTTTATTTCCTGCTCTACGTTTGGTAGAGACTTGTCTATGTCTGCCATTTATTTTCTCCGTTGGTACTTGTTTAACAGTATTATAGGATAAACTCAAGCCCTGAGGCATGGGTCCTGATTTAGGGGGTATAGTCCTAGTTAATTTCTTCATCTAGACCAAAGTCAGGTTTTGAAGCTGCTTTGTATTTTAATTTTTGTTTTTCTAATCTTGGGGCTAATACCGTTTGTTCAAATTGCTCTGCAGCTGATAAGGCTAGTTTCTCTCTATCCGTTAGTTCAGGCATTTCCATACCTTCTCTTATTTTACCTACTCCTGCTTGTTTCATCTGAGCAGATAATAAATCGTCTTTTAACCCAAACCGGTCTACGTAATCTGATCTCTCTCTTGCGTCTTTAACCGGGAGTCCGGCTCCAAGGGTCACAGCGTTTAATAAAACTTCTTTTGCTGTTCTTCCTTCTCCAAAATCTAAAGGTGCTAATAAAGCTCCTATACCAGATTCTGCTGCTATTAATTTACCAATAGGTTTTGCTCCTGTTGCAATTTGTCTTGCGTATTGACCAAAAGTTTTTTTAGATTCTGTTTTAGGAGCATCCATTGCTTTAAGGAGATCAGTAGGTCCTATATCCATTTAAACTCCTAAAATTTTTATTAAGCCACCTTTTGCCATTTCCGGCATATCAGGATCATCATCTGCTTTCTTTAATTTTGTTCCTAGATCATCTTCTACTAAATCAAAAGAATCTTTCTCTAAAAATTCATTAGCTACTTTGTTAGCATTTTTTCCAGCTTCTTCACCTTCAAAAATTAAACCATCAAGTTTATCTAATTTATTTAAATCTCTTTTATAAACTTCATTGAACACATCTAATGGATTGATTGCTCTATCTGTTCGACCTAGTAAAGCATCTTTAATTCCTTGAGGTAAATTTAATCTATCATCATTTAATAAAATAGATCTTACTACACCTGCTCTATTCGCTTCTTCATTTGCACTGTATCTTTTTGCAGCTAGATCTCCTAGACTTTCTTCTTCTGTTCTATTTCTTTTATTAAGTTTAGCAATATCTTCTTTTAAATTAGCAAAAGATTTCTCATCTGTTTGCGGAGCTCTTTGTTTTAAAGTCATAATACCTTCTTCATCTAATTTCTTACCTGTACCTATATCGATAACATCAGCTTGAGGTTTTGGTTTCTTTGCTTCTTCAACCGCTTTAATCATATTCTCTGAAACACCTGCTTGTTTCATTTTAGCTTGTTTAAGTCTTTTAGCATTTAATTCAAAGTTAGCGATCTCATCTGCATTTTTATTAGACATTGCATAAGGACCGTACTCAGCAATTTTATCTTCTATAAATTGTATTGTTTTAGGATCTTCAAAAGCTTCATCTGAATAAACTTTATAAGGACTAGCCCAATCCATCTTACGAGGTTTGGTTACATTGGATCTTGTGCCAATCATCTTTTGCACATAGCTCTTACCAAATAATTCTGTCAATAATTTTAACATTAGTAATACGTCCTTTTTCTTTGTGGCATTTCCTCATCCTTATAATCTTCTGGATGATCAATTAAACCACCTTGTCTAAACCTCATAACAGCTTGTGTCATAGAATCCACAAGGTCATCATGCTCACCATACGGGAAAGCAGCGCATTCTTCAATGACTTCTTTTGCAAACTCCATATGTGTGGGCGCCCATATCCTCCCTGATTCGAACAGTGGAGAGACTGCGTTAACTCTTGTATGTTTATCATTTCCTTTTGACGGTGTAAAGTTTAAAACAGGTATTCCCATTTTACGAAGTTCATACGTTAAAGGTAGTCCTGATGCCTTTGATTCAATAACTACAGTTTCCGGATTCCAGTAGCCATATTGTTCAAGCGCGATTCTACGAAGTTCTGGAAATTCATATCGACCTTTTATCATATCAACTAATATTAATTGTGGACCTGAGTCTTCATCTTTTTGAAACACACCCCAAGTGGTAATGGCTGAAAAGTCAGCCGTTTGTTTTTTCATAAAAGCGGTATCGTAAGATTGAATGACGTGTTGAAGAGGAGGTAAATCTCCTTCCCAATCTTGCCACCATTCTCTTTTAATCAAAGCGCCTTCTTCTGATGTTGGGTTCTGCATGTATTGTGCAGACCATTTTGTTGTTGGAATAGATGCTTTAACAGATTCTAAATCTTCAAGTTTCCAGAAGCCTGGCCATAGAGGCTGGCCACTTGGCATGATGGCTGGAAATTCTACGACCTCCCATTGATCTGCTCTAGGCTCCTTTTGAGCATGCATCAGGCGTCCGGCTAAATCTTTCTCATTCCATCTTGTCATTACAACCACAATCGCTCCACCGGGTTGAAGACGTTGTCTTGGTCCTGATGTATACCATTCATAAGTTCTATCTAAGGCTTGAGCATTCATTGCATCTTGTTCAGTATGTGGATCATCAATAATTAATAGATCAGCACCCCTTCCAGTAATGGCAGATCCAACTCCAGCAGCGTAGTATTCACCACCTTGTTCTGTTTCCCATTTACCTGCAGCTTGAGAGTCCGGATTTAATCTTGTTTGAAATACTTGTTTATATTCGGGTGAGTCCATAAGTGATTTAGCTTTACGACCAAATCTTACAGATAGCTCGGTAGTGTTTGTTGATTGAATTATTTTAAGTTTAGGATTACGGCCCACCATCCAGGCAGGTAAGAAATAAGATGCAAACTCAGACTTAGTATGCCTTGGAGGCATATTAATAATTAATCTTTTAATCTTGCCTTGAGCAAGTTTATTAAATTTATCAGCTACAATCTTATGATGGGACCCTTCAATAAAATCAGGCCACATGTGTTTAACAAAAGTCAAAAAATCAGATTGGATTTTAGATTCTTTTTTCTTTTCACTGTACTTCAGAAAAGTTCTCATAAAGTCTTTCTGAACATCAGGTGGTAACTTTTTAATCTTTTCTAAGTCTATATTCATAAAGTTTCAAATTTTCGCAAAATTTTTAGGGATTAATTTTGAAAACCCAAAAACTATTTCAGGAGCTTATATATCTAAATCTTAGTAATATAGGGTATATCCTGGGACCCCTTACGGTGTATATGTAAATCAATATCTAATAAAAGTCAAAAAGTCTCAAGCAGCCTGGTACCTCTATTGAGGGGGCCAGGGCGCCCCGCAGGGGCGCCCTGGTTCATGATTGTTAGTCTAGTAGTGTATAATATTGGTCAGTAAAGTTTCTGCTAAACCAGTCAAGTCCTTGACGATGTGTCTTCCAATCCTGCACCATCTCTGCACCCATGATGACATCATACACAGCAATAGCAAACTCTGGCAGTGTACATGTATCACCACCGAACCTGTTGGCTACTATGCCTTCCTTAGTTGGTTCATTTGATAACAATACTTTAAATGGTAACTTATATTCCTTATCTTTATATTTTATTACTTTCATATATATGTCCTTTCTATATCCTTTATAGTCCTATATTAATAATAAGTCAAGTAGCCCCGCAGGGGCGCGACCCATTATGAACACCTGGTTCCTGTACCTGGTCTCTTATATCTAGCCTATGGCATATACCAAAATAAAAACCAGGCCACGCCTAAAAGTCCTACTATATATTCTACCTCCATTTATTCCTCTGCTCTAGTTCCCATAACTTCTGGTCATAGTGTGCTGCCATTGCTGTCGATACTACCCACAACAGTGCACCTGCTCCGCATAAAGTTAAACCTATAATTAATAATGTATTCATATTATCCTTTCTGTTATGGCTATCCTACATTAAATAGGATAGCCAGTCAAGGGGTTAATTTTGTGTTAATTGTAGAGCCTCAGTCTTATTCCAAACAATCCCCAGCGGCTTAAATATAGCCTCTAAAGTTTTTGGAAGCTCCGACGGTAGACCTGTTTCAAACACTTGGTTGATTGCACTTTGTTTATACAATTCAAGTTGCTTAACCTTCTTACCTTCCGGAGTTTTTTCAGCTTCTTTAATAGCCAAAGTCTCGGCCCATTGTCTAAGCTGTTCTCGACAGTCCTGAGGTTGTAAGCCTACGCCGTAATTGTCGGCTGAATATTCTTTAAAAGAATATTTAAGGTCTTGTTTCATTTCTTTATTCACACCCTTAGTAAAGAAAGTTTTAGCTTTACGTTGCGCCTGTTCTAAGTTTTTAAAGGCCTTCTCTAGGTCCTTAATAACTACATCAGCTTTTATCTTTTTGGCTAACTTATTTTCAGCGCTTGCCGTTAATTCAGCTACGACTGATTTTCTCATTAGCTTTGCTTCTTCTATAAACGGGTCAATTTCTGCACCTACTCTTTTTTCTAAATGCGCCAATTGAAACTTCGTCATATATTTATTTTTACTCATTGTGTTATCCTTTCTATTTATTTTTAATTATCCTATATTATCCTCTTGACAAAAGATTGTCAAGTGTTTATATAGTGTTAGGTATTACTATTATTACTGGTCTAATGTTAACAATTAGTATTGGGAAGAGTAGTAGTCCTTTCGGGTCGAAGGCGTTGTTGTTGAAACCCAACAAAGTGCAACGCCCTTGAGCCCTGGTCCTGTGTCGAATTAAATTCAGCTAGCAGGACCTGGGGTCAAGAAAAGCGCGAACGGCGCGCTTGGCCGAGGCTTGGGGGACCCCAAATCTCTGTCCGCAAGTTTTACTTGTAGAGGCACAAGAGGGCCCAAGCTTCAAGCAACAAGTGACCTGCGGCCACCGGAAATAGCCGAGCCGCAAGCCACAAGCAACAAGCCACAATTTGGCCATAGTTGTGAAGTACAAAGAATTTAGAAAGGATATATTATGAAAACAAGTGAAGCATTGAAACTAGTCGGAGGTTTGTCAAAGCCTTCTAAAATGCCTGGATGGGCCTACGGTCTACCAGCTAAAGAATGCAAAACAGGTTCTAAACTTGTAAAAGTAAAGGGCAGCACCTGCGAAGGTTGTTACGCTCTAAAGGGTTGTTATGTGTTCAAGGTGGTCCAGGCTGCACAATACCGGAGACTTGATTCCATCAAGTCACCATTATGGGTCGGAGCTATGTCGTTATTAATTAATTCAAAAAAATCTAAATGGTTCAGGTGGCATGATTCAGGGGATATTCAAGACGAGGCTCACCTCATGAAAATTTTTGCGGTAGCAAGATTGACGCCGGAGACAAAACACTGGATGCCAACGCGGGAAGCGTGGGTGAAGCATTTTCTGCCAGAGTGTCCAAGTAATTTAATTATTAGATTTTCTGCGCCGATGGTGGACCAGGCTGCACCTGCAAGCTGGCCTAACACTTCAACGGTTGAATCACCTGGAAGCATGAGAGCAACTCATATACAAGGCAGCCAGCGTTGCCCGGCTCCAACTCAAGACAATGAATGCAAGGATTGCAGGGCCTGTTGGGATCCTGAAGTTAAGAATGTAGCGTATGGCCAACATTAAAGATATTCCTGAAATAGAAATAATACATAATGCCTGGTGCCGTGAGAATGGCTACCCGGTTAGATGGTACAAGCCGCAAGCGGGAAGGCCCAAGCTGCAAGCCGCAAGCTTCAAGCACCGGAGCAACAAGCATCAAGCCACAAGCCACAAGCTTAATCGATTTGTGAAAGATCACCATAAGCCACAAGCTTCAAGCAACAAGCTTCAAGCCCCTGGGCACAAGGCTCAAGC